>VYMD01000028.1_pt1 | contig 58844 bp, 60 predicted proteins | sample 5115311 | NCBI WGS metagenome assembly VYMD01 (sample SAMN12291779, study PRJNA351875) | freshwater metagenome | isolation source: freshwater lake | place: USA: Michigan, Wintergreen Lake | collected 2013-08-08
CGCGACGCGCGCGCAGCGCGGCGCGTGTGCGGTCAATGCGTGGCGAGCTCAGGCGCGCGCAGCCCGACGGCGTCAGCCCCCCGCGCGTGCGGGGCGATGGCCTCGACCTCGGCCTGGCGCTGGGCCTCATCGGCCACGCGGGCGAGGCGCGGCAGCAGGCTCTTGAGTTCGCGCAGGCTGGCATACAGCGCGTCATACGACGGCACCACGAAATACACGTCTTGATAGCGGTCTTTGTGAAAGGGCGTGGCCATCACCTGCTGCAGGTCAAAGGGCCGCCGCTCGGGCACCTCGCCCAGGCTATAGGCCGTCTCACCCACCGAGCTCAAGATGCCCGCGCCATAAATGCGCAGGGCACCGGGCGCCTCGGCATCGGCCTGCGAGGCGGGCTCGTAGATCAGCCCAAACTCGACGGTGAACCAGTAGAGGCGAGTGAGCAGCTCGACCATCGTCGGCCGCCCCAAGTAGGGGCGGAAGGCCTCCGCCATGCCCTGCAAAAAGTCGCTGAAGGCCTCGTGCGCCAGCAGCGGCACATGCCCATAGCAGTCGTGAAAGAAGTCGGGCTGCTCGAGATAGTCGAGCTGCTCGGGCGTGCGCAGCCACGTCGTGATCGGGAAGCGCCGCTCGGCGATCAGCTCGAAAAATACCCGGTCATCGACGATGCCATCGACGGGCTCGAACGTCCAGCCCGTTAGCGCGCGAAAGCGCTCGGTCAGCGCCGCCAACTGCGGAATGTGGTCAGCCACCAGGCCCACCTGGTGCACACCGTCGGCGAAGGCCGCAGTGGCCAGCCCCGGCAGCAGCAGGCGCTGGCGCTCATAGAGCGTGCGCCACACGCTGCGATCAGTGTCGGTGTAGGCGATGGCGGGGGCGAAAGCAGAAGCTGACATCAGAGGGTGAAATAAAGCTTGTGAGGTTGGCATAAAGTGAAACGGCCCGCTTCGGTGAGAAGCGGGCCGTTTCGGTGGGAGAGAATTCGTTACGAACGGAACCGCTTCGAGGGGTGGACGTAGATGGGATTGAACACATACATCATCGTCCCCTGGGCCATGTATTTACGGCCGAGCCACAGGCCACAGCACTCGGCCACGAGGGCGAGCAGTCGGCGCAGAGCAGCGGTGAGTGTCATAGGGGGTGTCGAGCGGTCGCGTGTGCGATTCGATGCTGCCAAACACCGGCACAATCGCGAGAAATGCAATGGTCACCCCGCAAGTTTTTTCGGGCCAGGGGGCTATAGGCTTGATTCTGCGTAACTTGCAGTCGCAAAAAAGTTGAGCCGCCGCGCCGTCGGGCCCTTCCTGACGTATCACTTTGGTGAAACAGCGCCGCAGATTTGGCAAACGATCGTTTGCTCAGCTGCACCCCTTCGGCTCCGGCCAGCCATCGTACCTTTGACCCCAGCTATGGATTATCACCGCGACGCCACCCCGCTGCGCCTGCGCGAATACGGCCGCCACGTGCAACGCATGGTCGAGATGCTGCCCGGCATCGCCGATGCTGCCCAGCGCGAGCAGATGGCGCATGAGATCGTGCGCGTCATGGCCATCGTGGCCCCCAGCACCAAAGAGGTGGCCGACTTCAAGAAAAAACTGTGGGACCACCTGCAGGTTGTGGCCGACTATAACCTGCCGGTCGAGCCGCCCACGGGCCGCATCGAGCGCCCAGCGCCCGACGTGCGCCTGCCACGCCTAACCTACAGCCAGGGTCGCTCGCGGCTGCGTCAATACGGCCGCCACATCGACCTGATGATCGAGCGCGCCGTAGCCATGGAGGCCGGCCCCGCCCGCGAGGCCTATGCCCGATGGATTGCCGGCTATATGAAGCTGGCCCTGCATGCCCGCCACGCCCACAGCGACAACGCCGTGCTCGACCAGCAGGTGTGGGATCAGCTCTTCCAGCTCTCCAAGGGCGAGCTGCGCCGCCCAGCCGATGCCGCCCCGCTGCCCAACCCGCAGTCGGTGATCAGCCGCACCCCGATCTCCAACGCCTCGGTGTCGGTCTATACCCGCCGCTCGAAAAAGGCCGCCCAGCGCGCCAAGTTCAAAGACAAGCTCAAAAAGAAGCCCTACGGTGGTCAGGGTCAGGGCGGCCCCCAGGGCGGCGGCCCTCAGGGCAAGTATCAGGGCGGCAAACCCTTCCGCCGCGACCGCTTTCAGAAAGGCCCGCGTCCGCAGGGCGGCGGCCCCAGCGGCGGTGGCGAGGGCTAGGCCGCGTCCACAGACACACCGCAGGGGCCCCGTCAGAGGCGTGGGCAAATGGGCCCTGCCTGCGCACGATGGCGCATCAGGCCGCGCCTAACTTCCGTCGCCATTCGTCTCTGCACCCATGCAATCCTTCGTCGTTGAGGGCGGTAACCGCCTGTCGGGCTCTATCACCCCCCAGGGCGCCAAGAATGAAGCCCTACAGATTCTCTCGGCCGTGCTGCTCACCTCTGAGCGGGTGGTCATCCATCGCCTGCCGGCCATCCTCGACATCATGCGGCTGATCGAGCTGCTCGAGTTCCTCGGCGTGCGCGTAGAGAAGGTCGCCGAGACGCCCGACAGCCTCAGCTATGCCTTCACGGCAGACAACGTGCAGCTGAGCCAGCTCGACACGCCCGAGTTTCGGCGGCGCGCGGGGGCCCTCAGGGGCTCGGTGATGATCGTGGGCCCGCTGCTGGCGCGCTTCTGCCGCGCGCTGCTGCCCAAGCCCGGCGGCGACAAAATCGGCCGCCGACGCCTCGACACTCACCTGATCGGCCTTCAGCGACTCGGGGCGCAGTTCGACTATTCGAGCAGCCTCGGCGCCTACGAACTCAAAGCCACAGGGCGCCTGCGCGGGGCCTATCTGCTGCTCGACGAGGCCTCGGTCACCGGCACGGCCAACATCCTCATGGCCGCCGCGCTCGCCGAGGGCACGACGACCATTTACAACGCCGCCTGCGAGCCCTATCTGCAGCAGCTCGCCGCCATGCTCGTGCGCATGGGCGCTCAGATCACCGGCATCGGCTCGAACCTGCTCAGCATCACCGGCGTCGCCCGCCTCGGCGGCACCGACCACACTCTGCTGGCCGACATGATCGAGGTCGGCAGCTACATCGGCATGGCCGCCATGACCCAGAGCGCGCTCACCATCTCGGGCGCCAGCGTCCACCAGCTCGGGCCCATCCCCGAGCAGTTTGGGCGCCTAGGGGTGCAGCTCGAGATCCGGGGCGACGACATCCACATTCCGGCGCAAGAGGTGTGCGAGATCGACACCTTCCTCGACGGCTCGATCCTCACCATCTCTGACCACCCCTGGCCCGGCCTCACGCCCGACCTGCTCTCTGTCTTTTTAGTGGCGGCCACGCAGTGCCGTGGCACCGTGCTGATTCACCAGAAGATGTTCGAGAGCCGCCTCTTCTTCACCGACAAACTCATCGACATGGGCGCGCAGATCATCCTCTGCGACCCCCACCGAGCCACCGTCATCGGTCTGGCGCGGCAGCAGCGCCTGCGGGGCATCACCATGTCGAGCCCCGACATCCGCGCGGGCGTGGCCCTGCTCATCGCCGCCCTCAGCGCCGAAGGCACCAGCCGAATCTCAAACATCGAGCAGATCGACCGCGGCTACCAGCACATCGACCGCCGCCTGACGGCCCTCGGCGCCCGCCTCACCCGCGTCAGCGACTAGCGGTCGCACTCGGCCCGAGGCCGTACCTTTGCCGACCGGTCGGGCGCCCCGCCTGACAGGATAGCCCACGAGATGACCATTCGTCGCCTGAGAGCCGTCAAAACGGCAGCCGCCGCAGGATTTTTTTTCGCTTTCCTCGGGCTTGCTGCAGCCCAGGGGCAAAGCCCTGCGACCCCCAAACCCAAGGCCGAGGCCAAGCCCGCCCCCGTCGCCATCGACTGGGCCGAGAGCCTCGAGGCCGCCCTTAAGCGCGCCAAAGCCACCCGCCGCAAGGTGCTGATCGCCGTCTATGCCCCCTGGTGCGGCTGGTGCAAGGTCATGCAGGCCAAGACCTACCCCCGGCCCGAGGTCGTGGCTGCGGTCAACGCCCACTTCGTGGCCGTGCGACTCAACGCCGAGTCGCGCGACAGCCTCAGCTTCCTCGGCCAGCGCTACGGCTACCGCCCCGACCTGGGCATGAACGAATTGGCATTCCAGTTGTTGAACGGTCGCAGGAGCTATCCAACCACGGTCTTCCTGTCCGCGCAGGCCGAGGTGCTCTCGCCGGTGCGCGGCTATTTCGAACCCGCCACGTTCGTCAAGCTGCTCACCTACTTCGGCGAAGAGGCCTACCTCTACAGCGCCTGGCCCGATTACGAAAAAGGCCCGCAGTCTGATAGCACCAAAAAGTCCAACTGAGCCGCCGCGCTCGACTGTGAACGACCCCATGCCCACCCCCGTGCTCGACCCCGAACAGCCCACCGCCGCCGAGGCGCCCCAGCCCATCGACCCACATCCGATCGACCTCGGGCCCGTCGAGTACCCCGTCACCGACGAGCCCACCCCGGCCCACGACCCGCAGGCCGACCTCGGCGCGCTCACCCTCGAGCTCGCGCAGTGGCAGGACCGCTACACCCGCCTTGTCGCCGAGTTTGACAACTACCGCAAGCGCACCGCCCGCGAGAAGGAAGCCCTGCTCAGCTATGGCGCCGAGCCCATGGCCAAGGCCGTGCTGCCCATCGCCGACGACCTCGAGCGCAGCGTGCAGGCCGCCCGCACCACGCAGAACCTGCCCGCCCTCATCGAGGGCCTCGAGATGGTGCAGCGCAAGCTGCAGACGGCCCTCGAGCAGCAGGGCATAGTGCCCATCGACGCGCTCGGCCAGGCATTCGACAGCAGCGAGCACGAGGCCATCGCCAGCCTGCCCACCGACGACGCCGCCAAAAAGGGCACCGTCATCGACCAGGTCGAGCGGGGCTATCGCTACCGCGACCGCGTGCTGCGCTACGCCAAAGTCATCACCGGCGAATAAGCCATCTCACCTGCTCTGACCGATGGCAAAACGCGACTACTACGACGTGCTGGGCGTGACACGCTCCGCCGCCGCCGACGAAATCAAAAAGGCCTATCGCAAACTGGCCTTACAGTACCACCCCGATAAAAATCCGGGCGACAAGGCCGCCGAAGAGAAGTTCAAAGAGGCCGCCGAGGCCTATGAGGTCTTATCGGATACTGACAAGCGCGCGCGCTACGACCGCTTCGGTCACGCGGGCGTGGGCGGCGCCGCCAGCGGCGGCGGCCAGGCCTACGGCGACATCAACGACATCTTCAGCCGCTTCAGCGAAATCTTTGGCGACTCCGCCTTTGAGGGCGTCTTTGGCGGGCGCTCGAGTGGTGGCCGCCGCCGCCAGCGCGGCCAGCCCGGCGCCGACCTGCGCATCAAGGTCAAACTGACCCTCGACGAGATCGCCACCGGCGTCGAGAAAAAAGTCAAGCTCCGCCGCTTCGCCACCTGCGGCACCTGCAGCGGCACTGGCGCGGCCGACGACCAGAGCTACCACACCTGCCCCACCTGCGTCGGCACGGGCGAGGTGCGCCAGCAGGTCGGCGGCGGATTTTTCACGCAGATCGTCGTCTCGGTGTGCCCCACCTGCCACGGCGAGGGCCGCATCGTCACCAAGGCCTGCCGCACATGCGCAGGCGAGGGCCGACTCGAAGAAGAAGACACCGTCAGCCTGCGCATCCCCGCCGGCGTGACTGACAACATTCAGCTGTCGATGCGCGGTCAGGGCAACGCGGGCAAGCGCGGCGGCCCGCCCGGCGACCTGCTCATCGCCATCGAAGAGCTGCCCCACGAGAGCCTGCAGCGCGAGGGCGACAACGTCGTCTATGAGCTCTACGTCAGCTGGCCCGACGCCGCCCTTGGCACCAGCGTCGAGGTGCCCACCCTCGGCGGTAAGGCGCGCTTCAAAGTCGAGCCGGGCACGCAGAGTGGCAAGATCGTCCGCCTCAAGGGCAAGGGCATCCCGAACCTGAACGGCTATGGCACCGGCGACCAGCTCGTGCACATCAACGTGTGGACGCCCACCCAGCTCAACAGCGACGAGCGCACCCTGCTCGAGAAGCTGCGCGAGCGCCCCAACGTCAAGCCGAACCCCGGCAAAGGCGACAAGGGCTTCTTCGAAAAAGTCCGCGAGTTCTTCGCCACAAACTGAGGCTAGGGCAGCAGCAACGCGAGCTGCTCGCGCCAACCTGCGGGCAGCTCAGCTTTGCGTAGCGTCGCATAGTCATAGCAGTAGAGCAGGGCCGTGCCTTGCGCCGCCACCCGCCCGTGGGCTTCGCTGATGACCACATGCTCTAGCTCAAAGCCATGGGCATGAAAGCCCTCGGGCCGCAGGCGCGAGGCCGACCATGCCACGTCGGGGTGGCGCAGCGGCAGCTTAAACCGGCAGGACGAGGCGCCCAGAATCACCCCAATCGAACTCACGGCGGTCGGCCCCTGTGAAAAACCCATCAGGTCGAGCCCCGCGCGTGCCAGGGCCAACAGCAGCTCGACTCGTGCCGACTCGAAATAGCGGTAATACACAGTGTTGTTCACGTGGCCGGCAGCGTCCATCTCGCCCCACTGCACCGGAATGGCCAGGGGGTAGTGCCAGCCGCGCAGAAGCTCGGCCACGGCGGGGGGTGGGGTATTCATGCGGCCGCGAAGCTAGCGACCCGCGCCGAAGCACGAGCTTTGCGGCATGCTCGCCTTGATTCCTGGCCTGGGCTGCGACCATCGGGTGTTTGAGGGCCTGCGGCTGCGGGCGCGCCACCAGCAGGTGCTGCGCTACCTGCCTCCGACTGACGCCGACGAGCCCCTGGCTCACTATGCCCAGCGCCTCGCCCTGCAGATCGACCCGCCCGAGCGCACCGTACTACTGGGCGTGTCCTTCGGCGGAATGCTGGCTATCGAGATGGCCAAGTTTCTGCCGGTGCGCCGCGTGGTGATCGTGTCGAGCATCAAGACCGCCGCCGAGCTGCCGCCCCACTTGGCCGCGCTGGCCTACGTGCCGCTGCACCGCTGGCTGCCCGGCCCCGCCCTCAAGTGGCTCAACGGTGCCACCGCCGACACCTTCTTTGACACGCGCTCGACGGCCGAGACCGAGCTGCTCGGTCAGATCATCGCCGACACCGATGCTGAGTTCTTACACTGGGCCGTGCACCAGGTCATCACCTGGCAGAACGACTGGGTGCCACCGCGCCTGCTGCACATTCACGGCACCGACGACCGCGTCTTCCCCAGCGAACACATCGCGCAGGCCATCTGGCTCGAGGGCGCGGGCCACTTCATGATCGTGCAGCGAGCCGCCGAGCTCACCCGCCTGCTTGAACGTCTGCTAGCTGATGATTTGGGCTGACAGAGCTAGGCGCTCTCGCCGAGCGTGCCCGCCTGCACCGGGTGCACATGAATGCGCTGCAGCACATGGTGCGACGCCTGGGCGAAGAGCTCGGGCCGCTGCTGCATGCAGCTAATCACGAGCGCCCCCTGCAGCTCACACAGGCTGTGCAGGGCCGATCGATTGGGCTGCATATGCCCCGCCTCTAAAAAAAGGTGCGCGAACGACTGTTGCCATGTTTCATAAAACTGACGCAGCAGCCCCGCGAGCTCGGGCACGTCGGTCGTGCCCTCTACCCCTAGGCGCACCAGCAGGCAGCCGTACTCGCGCTCGACGCCGTATTGCGCCAGCCCGTCGAGCATGGTCTGCAGCCGCTCTTCGGGGTTGTATTGCGACGCATAGGCATAGCTAAACACATGTGCATCAAACACGGCCATCAGGTGCTGCACCACAGCCCGCAGCAGATCGGCCTTTGAGCGAAAGTGATGATACACACTCGCCTTTTGAATGCCGCAGGCAGCGGCCACGTCGGCCATCGAGCAGCCCGCATACCCCCGCTTGCTAAACAGTTCGAGCGCGTGGGTGACGATCTCGGCGGTGGTGATCTTATGTACCGGCACAAGAGGCAAGATAAGGCCGCAGCAAAGCGCTGATATGACTTCGGTCAGCAAACTAAGCGCCCTCTACCTTTGTTGGCAGAACGTTCGCTCACGACCAGTCCCTCTATCTCCTACACATGGCCACTGCTGCTCAGCCACTTGAGGTGATCGACCTCATCACCGAAACGGCCGATGCGTTCACGCTCACCTTTCGCTCGCCGGGCACGGCCGAGTGGCACTACCGCCCTGGGCAGTATCTGGTGCTGCAGGCCGAGGTGGGGGGCGAGCGCCTGCGGCGGGCCTTCTCGCTATCGACGGCACCGGGCCTCGACGCTCATTTGGCCGTGACGATCAAGTGCATCCCCGACGGGCGCGTGTCGCACCACCTGCGAAACACCCTTCAGCGCGGCGACCGAGTCATGGTCTTCCCCCCTGCAGGTAAATTCATTCTCGACATTGATCCTTCGCAGCCGCGGCACTATGTGCTAGTGGGCGGTGGTTCGGGCATCACCCCACTGATGTCGCAGCTGCGCTCGGTGCTGGCCCGCGAACCCAAGAGCCGAGTGACCCTGATCTACGGTAATCGCGAACTCGACAGCGTGATCTTCCGCACGCGCCTCGAGGCCCTGCAGGCCGAGTATGCCGACCGTTTCACGTTGGTGCACGTGCTCGAGCGACCACCGGCAGGCTGGGCTGGGGCCACGGGCTATATCGCCGGAGCCACCGCCGAGCGCCTCATCGCCGCCGCCCGCGACAGCACCACGCTGCCCACCGACTATTACCTCTGCGGCCCCTCGCCGATGATGGAGGCCGTGCGTGCCGCGCTCAAGGCGCTAAGTGTGCCCGACACCGCCCTGCACACCGAATACTACACCGCGCCGGTGACCACCGACGCCGACGAGAGTGAGGCCGAAGAAGAGGAGTACGAGATCGTGACGCAAGATGTGCGCGTGCGCCTCGACGGCGCCGAGCGGCGCGTGACGGTCACCCCCGACAAGAGCATCCTGCATGCCGCCATCGCTGCGGGCATGGACCCGCCCTACGCCTGCGAAGAGGGCGTGTGCTGCACCTGCCGCGCCAAACTCATCGAGGGCCTGGTGCAGATGGACGAGCGCGAGGGCCTGAGCGACGACGAGATCGAGGCCGGCTACATCCTCACCTGCCAGAGCCACCCGCTTACCGCCGACGTGCTGGTCGAGTTCGGCTGAACCTAAATGCGAATCGAGGGCCTTAGGCCCCCGATGCAGGTGCGTCACTTCTTGGCTTTGAGTTGGTCTTCGAGACCCTTGATGCGGGTCGCGAAAGAGGCCTTGACAGTGGCGTCGGGGCAGAGCTCCTGCGCCTTCTTATAGTAGGTGATAGCCTGCTCTAGGTTGCCCTCCATGCGGTGCCAGAAGCCCTGTGCATTGGCGGTCTCCCAGGCGTTTGGATACTTCTTCAGCGCATAGTCGAGCGTGGCCTTGGCGCGGGCTTTGTCCCCGCCGCGATAGGCATTGGCGGTGCGGGCCAGCAGCTCTTGGGCGGTGCTGAGCTCGAGGGCCTGCTTGTCCACGGCGTCCGCCTCCGCCTTGCGGTTCAGCTTAGTGAGAATGGCGGCCTTGGTGCCGAGGGTGGTGGCGGTGGGGCTGGCGGGGCTCAGCGGTGGCTGAATGGCGCGCTCGGCCCAGGTGAGGGCTTCGTCTAGGTTGGTGTTTTGGGCGAGGCACCACTCGGCGGCGGTATTCCACGCCACGCTGTTGAAGCCCTCGGAACCCTTCAGCTGACGGCGCAGGTCGGCTACCACGGTGGCGTTCAGGTCCACGCCCAGGCTCACGCGGGCTTGGCGGGTGCCCCAGTTTAGGCGCAGCTCGGCGGCATTCGCTGCGGTGGGCGCGAGGCTATAGCTCAGGCGCTCGACTGAGGGGCCCTCGCTGAGCGTCAGCGGCACCCGCAGGGCGTCGTGCGCTTTGTCGTAGAAGTAACCGCCCCACTGGTCGGCCTCGCGGTTCACGACGAGCGTCCAGGGCGCATTGCCTTCGCCCACCACGACGAAGAGCGAATAGCGACCGGCCGACAGGGGCTGTCCGCCCACGGTGATGTCGGTCGAGGCGGTCAGCGTGGTGGCCTCGTCAGCCCCCGCGCGCCAGGGCGCGGGCTGCTCCCCACGGGGCACGACATTGGCGTCGGCGAACACATCGCGGCCGCTCAGGGCCGGGCTGCTGTAGCGCACGGTAATGTCAGTCAGGCCCAGCTGTAGGCTGACAGAGGCGTGTGGGCTAGCGGGCGGCAGCCGTAGGCTCGTGCTCTGACCAAGAGCCAGCCCCGACACTAGCACGAAGGGCAATAAAAAGCGCAAAAAACGTAGCATGGCATCTGAGATTAAGCCGTCAAAGTGCCACGCGAACCGTTCGGCTCGCCGAGGATAAGGTTAAGAAAGCCCAAAGCCCGGCCTACCTTTGCGCCCCATGAGCGCGCCCGAACTCGACCCCCTCGTCATTGCCGGTCGTTCGTTTAGCAGCCGACTGCTGCTGGGCACCTCGCGCTATCCGAGCCCGGCGGTGCTGCACGCTGCCATTCGTGCGGCAGGGGCGCAGATCCTCACCGTGTCGGTGCGGCGGCTAAGCCTCGACCGGGGTGACCAGACCTTCCTCAGCCAGCTCATGTCCCTGCCTGAGTTCGCCCAGCTCACCCTGCTCCCTAACACCGCCGGCTGCTATACGGCCCACGACGCCGTGCTGACTGCCCAGCTCGCCCGCGAGGCCCTGGGCACCCACTGGATCAAGGTTGAGGTCATCGGCGACGAACATACCCTGCTGCCCGACCCGGTCGAGACGCTGGCCGCCTGCCAGACACTCGTGGCCGACGGCTTCGCGGTCTTGCCCTACTGCTCTGATGACGCCATCCTCTGCCGCCGGCTCGCTGACTTGGGCTGCGCGGCCGTGATGCCCCTCGCGGCGCCCATCGGCTCGGGCCTCGGTATTCGCAACGCCCATGCCCTCGAGCTGATCCGCGCGGCGGTGAACATCCCCGTCATCGTCGATGCCGGCATCGGCACCGCCTCTGACGCCGCCCTAGCTCTCGAGCTCGGCTGCGACGCCGTGCTGCTCAACACCGCCGTGGCCGAGGCCGCAGACCCCGTGACGATGGCGGGCGCCATGCGACGGGCCGTCGAGGCCGGGCGCATGGCCTACCGCGCCGGGCGCATCCCCCGCCTGGCGGGCGCGCAGGCCTCGAGCCCCACCGAGGGCCTGATCCAAGCCTGAGACGGTGGATAAGTGCTTAAAGCATTTTCGAATGGCCTTCCGCTGAAAAAAGAGCCAAATCGGCTACGCTTTAGCCGGTATTTTTTTGCGCTTTTGCCACCGTCTTGCGAACAAGACGAGCTCACTTGGGGTTTACATGGGGCTAACAAAGGCTAAAAGCTCTCGATAATCCCAAATAGAGACTCCCTGTGACTATCCTTTAGCACCCCTTACTACGTATTTTTACCAAGGTCCCTCCCCTAGTGCGTGTTCGGCACGCTTTTCTCTAGTCTTCTGCCAACGATCAAACCTCTCCCTGTCGTGACCAAAATGATGACGCCCACCCTGACCTATGAGGTGCCCGAGCGCGCCGAGTCGGGCGAAGACCTGGTGGTGCGTATTCCGGCCGGTCTGGCTGCCCGCATCGGCCTCGAGCCCGGCGAACCCTGCACCCTGAGTGTGCACCAAGGCAAGCTGGTCATCTCGACCGCCAATGCCTCAGCTTGGGCCCAGCTCGAGCAGTTGCTCGCCACGGAATACAAGGCCTAAGCCTCTCTTTTCTCCTTAGCGCATAGCCTTAGGCAGGGGCGCTGCCCTTAAACCCTAGGGCGATGAAGAACAGCTCGCGGCTGCTGCTGCGGGTGCTCTCGGGCCGCAGCACGGCAACTTTCTGAAAGCGCGACTGCACCTCAGCGCGGAAGGACTGAAAGTCCTCGCCATCAAAAAACTTGCATACGAAGCAACCGCCAGGCCGCAGCAGCCGATCGGCCACACCCAGCGCCATCTGACACAGCTCGACCGAGCGCGCGTGGTCGGTGATGTGCACGCCCGTGGTCTTGGGCGCCATGTCGCTGATGACGGAGTCCACTGGAGCGCTCATGCCAGCCTGGCTGAGCAGCGCGGGCCAGTCGGCCGTGAAGATGTCTTGCGTGACGAAGGTGACCTGCGGCAGCACCAGCCGAATCTCGGTCAGGTCGATGCCCAGCACACGCCCCTTGGGCCCCACGCGCTCGCTCACATACTGGCTCCACGAGCCTGGCGAGGCGCCCAGGTCGATCACCTGATCGCCGGGGCGAAACAGCCGATGCTTGCGGTCGATCTCTTCGAGCTTATAGACCGAGCGGGCCAGATAGCCCTCGGCGCGGGCCCGCCGCGCGTGGTGATCGTTGGGCTGATAGGCCATGGCCGAAGCTAGCGATTAGAACTCGCAGCTGCCGGGCGTGCGGGGGAAGGGGATGACGTCGCGGATGTTGCCCATGCCCGTCACAAACTGCACTAGGCGCTCGAAACCCATTCCAAAGCCGCTGTGGGGAGCCGTGCCATAGCGCCGCGTGTCGAGATACCACCAATAGTTCTCTTCAGGCAGGCCCATCTCTTTTAGGCGCGCCATCAGCACGTCATAGCGCTCTTCGCGCTGGCTGCCGCCGATGATCTCGCCGATGCCCGGCACGAGCACGTCCATCGCCCGCACGGTCTTGCCGTCGGCATTCAGATACATGTAGAAGGCCTTGATCTGCTTGGGATAGTTGGTCACGATCACCGGCTTTTGGAAGTGCTCTTCCACCAGATAGCGCTCGTGCTCGCTCTGCAGGTCAAGGCCCCAGCTGACCGGGTACTCAAAGGTCTTGGACGCCGCCAGCAGGATGTCGATGGCCTCAGTGTAGTCGAGCCGCACAAAGGGCGTATCGACCACGCCGCGCAGCTTAGCGACGAGGCCCTCGTCGTAGTTCTTCTGCAGAAACGCCAGGTCGTCGGCGTGGTGCTCGAGGGCATAAGCGATGACGTGCTTGAGCAGGTCTTCGGCCAGCTGCATGTTGTCACCGATGTCGTAAAAGGCCATCTCGGGCTCGATCATCCAGAACTCGGCCAGGTGGCGCGTGGTGTTCGAGTTCTCGGCACGGAAGGTGGGGCCAAAAGTGTAGATCTCGCCGAGTGCGAGCGCGCCAAGCTCACCCTCGAGCTGACCTGACACGGTCAGGTGCGCTTTGCGCCCGAAGAAGTCTTGGGCATAATCCACCTCCCCGCCACTGGTTATGGGCGCAGAGCTCAGCGGCAGCGTGGTGACCTGAAACATCGCACCACCACCCTCGGCGTCCGAGCCCGTGATGACGGGCGTATGCAGATAGAAAAAGCCCCGCCGGTGAAAGAACTCATGCACGGCAAAAGCCAGCCCGTGCCGCACCCGCAGCACACACGCGAAAGTGTTCGTGCGGGGGCGCAGGTGGGCGATCTCGCGCAAGTATTCGAGCGTATGGGCTTTCTTCTGTAGCGGATAGCCCTCGGGATCGGCCTCGCCATACACCTCGAGCGTGCGCACCTGCAGTTCGACCGGCTGCTCTTTGCCCTGGCTCTGCACGAGCAGGCCCTCGGCGCGGATGGCGGCGCCTGTGCCCACGCGCTTCAGCACATCCTCACCCACCAGGCCGTGATCGACGACGAGCTGCAGGTTGTGCACGGTCGAGCCGTCGTTGAGTTCGATGAACGAGAACTTCTTGCCACCGCGGCGGGTGCGCACCCAGCCCTCGACGCGCAGGTCGGTGTCGAGCGGGGGGGCGGAGAGCAGGCGGGCGATGCGAATGCGGGTCATGTGGGGCTGACCGAGAGGCATGAGGGGTTGGCTGTTAGTCTAGGTGAATCGGGGCGCAAGATAACACGGCCCGGCGGCGAGCCTGGCCCAGGTGAGCGGGCGTATCGACTAGCGCTTGCCGGTACGGGCGCGGAGCGAGGCCTTGCGGTTGCTGACCTTGGCGCCCTTGGGCGCCTTGTCGGCGGCCTTGCCGTTGAGCTTGCTGCCGTTGAGCTTGGCCACTGCTTTCGCAGTCGGCTTGGGCGTTGGCTTAGGCGTGCTCTTCGGTGCCGCTTTGGCGGCGGCTGACTTGCCGTTGAGTTTGGTCGGCTTCTTACTGCCGTTGCGCTTGGCCGATCGGCTCGATAGGGCCAGCTCGAGCACCTCAGCCATCGTGCGCACATAGCAGATCTCGACGCTGGCGATGTGGTCAGCACGAATCTCAGCCACGTCGCGGCGGTTCTCTTCGCAGAGCATCACCTGCGTCATGCCCGCGCGCGCGGCGGCCAGCACTTTTTCTTTCACCCCGCCGACGGGCAACACCTTGCCGCGCAGGGTGATCTCTCCCGTCATGGCGAGCAGGGGCTGCACCGGGCGGCTGCTAAAGGCCGAACAAAGCGCGGTCAGCAGGGTCACGCCTGCCGAGGGGCCGTCTTTTGGGATCGCCCCAGCTGGGATGTGAATGTGCACATCGTAGCGCTCGAAGGCCTTGGGGTCGATGCCCCACTCGGAAGCATGCGCCTTGAGGTAGATGTAGGCCACCTGCGCCGACTCCTTCATCACGTCGCCGAGCTGGCCCGTGAGGTTGAGCTTGCCCGAGCCAGGGTTGCGCACCACCTCAATCACCATGATCTCGCCGCCCACGGCCGTCCACGCTAGGCCGACGGCCACACCCGGTGGCGGGTCGGCGGGGGCCTGCTCTTTTTCGAACCGGGCCGGTCCGAGCAGCTTCGAAATTTTATCGTCGGTGATAGGGCCCACGGCGCCGCTCTTGCCCTCGGGAGTGCGGGCTTCGACCACCTCGACCGCCAGACCGCGGCAGAGGCCAGCCAGCTGCTGGCTGAGCTTGCGCACACCGCTCTCACGCGTATAGCCCTCGATCACAGCACGCAGCTGGGCGTCGCTGATCTGCACCGCAGCCTCGGCTAGGCCGTGGTCGGTGCGCGCCTTAGGCAGCAGGTGGCGCTGGGCGATCTGCACCTTCTCTTCGAGCGTATAGCCCGTGAGCTCGATGATCTCCATGCGGTCGCGCAGAGCGGGGTGGATCGTCTCGAGCGTATTGGCCGTGGCAATGAACATGACCGGCGAGAGGTCGTAGTCGAGGTCGAGGTAGTGGTCGCTGAAAGCCACGTTCTGCTCAGGATCGAGCACCTCGAGCAGCGCCGAGGCCGGGTCACCGCGGAAGTCGTTGCCGACCTTGTCGATCTCGTCGAGCATCATGACGGGGTTGCCCGACTTGGCTTTTTTCAGGCCTTGTAGGATGCGGCCTGGCAATGCGCCAATGTAGGTGCGGCGGTGGCCGCGAATCTCGGCCTCGTCGCGCACCCCACCCAGCGACATGCGCACGAACTGCCGCCCCAGCGCCGTGGCCACGCTGCGCCCCAGCGACGTCTTGCCCACGCCGGGCGGGCCGAGCAGGCAGAGGATGGGCGCGCGCTGGTCCTTCTTGAGGTGCATCACCGCCAAGTATTCGAGAATGCGTTCTTTGACCTTCTCGAGGCCGAAGTGGTCGCGCTCGAGCACCTCGCGGGCGTGCTGCAGCGTGAAATCGGCCGTGGTGTAGTCCTGCCAGGGTAGCTCGAGCAGCCAGTCGAGGTAATTCATTGACACGCCGTATTCGGGCGAGTTGGGGCTCAGGCGCTGCACGCGGCCCAGCTCTTTGTCAAAGGCGGCCTTGGCAGGTTCAGGCCATTTCTTGGCTGCGGCCTTCTGCTTGAGCTCTTCGAGTTCGTCTTCGAGGCTCTTGTCCCCCAGCTCGTCTTGAATCGCCTTGATCTGCTGGCGCAGGATGTATTCGCGCTGCTGTTTGTCGAGGTCGCCCTTTACCTTGTTTTGAATCTCTTCTGACAGCTCGAGCACCTGCAGCTCTTTCGACATGTGGGCGAGCACCTGCGTCGCCTTTTCGCTCAAGGTTGGTAACTCGAGAATCGACTGTTTGTCGGGCACCTCGAGGTTGAGGTTCGAGGCGATGAAGTGCACCAAGAAGCTCAGCGACGTGATGTTCTGCAGAGTGACGTTGGCCTCTGTCGGAATTTTGGGCGAGAGCTCGATGATGCGCGCCGCCTCTTGCTTGAGGCTGAGCATCAGAGCGCGGGTCTCTTCGGGCGAGGGGGACTCTTCGTCTAAGCGCGTTACCTGCGCCAGGTGATAGGGCTCGGTGGCGGTGAAGGCATCCACCCGAAATCGCGTGCGGCCCTGGATGACGATCGTCACGCTGCCGTCAGGCATGCGGATTAAGCGCAGAATCGTCGCCAGCGAACCGATCGTGTAGAGATCATCGGCAGCCGGGTTCTCGACCTCAGCGTTGCGCTGGCTCAAGACGCCGATGAGCTTCTCTTTCTTAGCAAAGGCCTCGCGCACGAGCTGAATCGAGCGGTCGCGCGCCACCGTGATCGGAATCACCACGCCGGGGAACAGCACCGTGTTGCGCAGCGGCAGGATGGGTACCTCGGCTGGAATGGCCTCGTCGGGCAGGCGCTGTTCGTCGGCTTCGAGCAGAGACTCGAGCTCGGTGTCGAGCGTGGCCTCATTAGACTGAAGCCAAACGGGATGGGGGTCGAGCGGATAGCCGCGATCCATAAGCTGTAAGGTGCGGAGAAGCGTGCAGACCCGCAACGAATGCAAGCGCTGAACGATGACAGGGCGTGAACGGGGGGTTGCAAATGTCGCAGACCTGCCGCATCGGGGCAACTCTTGGCCACCTTTGAGGCCTCGCAGTTTTTGCTATATCAGGTTTACATGTCAGCCACCCACCGCGCCCTAGTGCTGTCGGCCCCAGGCCGCCTCGAGCTCACCGACGTGCCCACCCCCGCGCCCCCAACGGGCCATGTGAATGTGCGCCTGCGCGCGGCGGCACTCAACCACCGCGACGTGTGGATTCAAAAAGGGCAGTATGCGGGCATCATATATCCCTCGATACCGGGCTCAGACGGCGCCGGGGTGGTCGAGGCCGTGGGCGAGGGTGTGGCCGCCGACTGGCGCGGCCGCGCTGTGCTGCTCAACCCCAACATCGATTGGGGCGAATCGGCCGTGGCGCAGGGGCCTGGCTATCACATCTTGGGCGTGCCATCGTCGGGCACGCTGCAGCAAGTGGTGACCGTGCCGGTTCACCGCCTGGCGCCGAAGCCCGAGCACCTCGACTGGGCCGCGGCTGCCGCGCTGCCGCTGGCGGGGCTGACCGCCTATCGGGCGCTATTCTACCACGGTGGGCTCGACCCGCAGCGGCCCTCGGCGGGCACCAAGGTGGTGGTGACCGGCATCGGCGGGGGCGTGGCGCAGCTGGCGCTGCTGTTCGCCCACACGGCGGGGGCGCGGGTGTGGGTGACGAGTGGCACCGAGGCCAAGCTGGCCCAGGCCCGACAGCTCGGCGCCGTAGGCGGAGCCAATTACCGCAGCGCCGGTTGGGCCAAGGCCCTCAAAGGCGAGATCTCGTCCGACGGGGGCGGTGCCGCCGACTTGGTGATCGACTCGACCGGTGGCGACGCCCTCAACGACGCGCTCGAACTGCTGCGCCCCGGCGGCAGCCTTGTGCTGTATGGCGCCACGGCCGGCCTGCCCTCGGGCCTGAACCTGCGCCGCATCTTCTGGAACCAACTGCGCATCCGAGGCTCGACCATGGGTTCGGATGCAGACTTTTCCGACATGGTGGCCTTCGTCAGCCGCCACCGGCTGGTGCCGCCCGTCGACTCGGTGCGCCCCTTTGAGCAGGCCCTCGAGGCCTTTGAGCGCATGGCCGCCGCCGGACAGTCGGGCAAGCTCGTGCTGCGCTTCGACTGAGCCTCGTTAGGGCCTCACCAGCTCAGGGAACCAGTTGCTATACATGATATAGTTGTCGGGCAGGCGCTGCAGCAGGGCCAGCTGCTCGTCGGTCAGGGGCTTGATCTTCTTAGCGGGCAGGCCTGCATAGAGATAGCCGCTCTCGAGCTGCTCGCCCTCGCGCACGAGCGCCCCGGCGGCGATGATCACATCAGAGGGCACCACGCAGTGGTCGAGCAGCTTGGCCCCCATGCCGATGAGCACGCGGTCGTGCACGGTGCAACCGTGCACGATGGCGGCATGGCCGATGTTCACGCGGCTACCTATGTTGAGCGGGGCCTTCTGATAGGTGCAGTGCAGGATGGCGCCGTCTTGGATGTTGGTCTGCGCGCCGATGCGGATGCTGTGCACATCACCCCGGATCACCGCTCCCCACCACACCGAGCATTCGTCGCCCAGCACCACATCGCCCACCACCACGGCGGTGTCGGCCAGGAATACCCGCGCCCCGATCTGGGGGTGAAGACCGTGACAGGGGCGGATAATGGCCATAGGTGGATGGAACGGGGGTTTGGTGGATGTCAAAAATGGCGTATCTTTGCCCTCCGGTTCAAAAAACCGCCCCACAATAGCAGAACGTTTTCGCTCGTATGCCCGTCAAACTGCGCCTTCGCCGCCTGGGCCGCACCCACAGCCCCTTTTACCACATCGTGGCCGCTGATTCGCGCTCGCCTCGCGACGGCAAAGTCATCGAGCAAGTGGGCCTCTACAACCCCCTGAGCCACCCGGCCGAGGTCAAGCTCGACCACGAAAAGGTGCTCAAGTGGTTGAAAAACGGCGCCCAGCCCACCGAAACTGTGCGCTCGATTCTGTCGCACGAGGGGGTGATGCTCAAGCTGCACCTGCACCGCAAGGGCAAGAACGAAGGCGAGGTCGAACAGGGCTTCGAAGCGTGGAAGCAGCAGAAAGACGTGAAGCTGTCGGCCGCCGCCAACAGCCGTGAGCAGAAAGCCCATGCCGCCAAGCAGGCCCGCATCAGCGCTGAGCAGAAGCGCCGCGAGACCATCGCTGCCAAAGTGGCCGCTAAGAACACGCCCGCGCCGGAGCCTGTCGCCGCCGAAGAGGCTGCTGAGGCCCCTGCCGAAAACGCTTAAGGGCTGTCATGGCCGCACGGCACCCCGACCTTAGCCGGCTCTTTGCCGAATACGGTCGCCCCGCCACACCACCGACGAACGAAGAGCCCTCGCTGCCAGAGGGCTTTTTCGTGCTCGGTCGGCTCGGTCGGCCTGTTGGCCTCGACGGCAGCGTCCGCGTGCTGATCGACGCCGACGACCCCAGCCGCTATCGCCGCCTCATCGCCGCCCACCTCTGGCAGCAGGGCCGCCTGAGCGAGCGCCGTCTGCTCGCCTGGCAGCAGCAGGGCGCCGAGGCCCTCGCTCGGTTTGAGGGCATCGCCACCCCCGAGCAGGCCGACGCGCTCTACCGCGCCGAGCTGCTGCTGCCGCTGGCGCTACTGCCCGCGCTTGGGCCGAACCAGTTCTACTACCACGAGCTTAGCGGCGCGCGCGCGCACGACGCCACGGCGGGCGAGATCGGCACTGTGCTGCGGGTCGATGCCATGCCGGGGCAGGACGTGATCGTCATCGCCCACCCCTCGGGCGCTGAGGTGCTCGTGCCGGTGGTCGATGCCTTCGTCGAGGGGCTCGACCGAGCGGCGGGCGTGCTGAGCCTGCGCCTGCCCGAGGGTTTGCTCGAGGTCTACCTGCAGCCCGCTGGCACCCCCGACGACGCCGAGGCCTAAGCGAACGCCGCATTCGGCGGGGCTTAACTTCGTGGCATGACCGAGCCTGCGCCACACCCTGCCGAGGCCGCGCTCGCGCCCCTGGCGCAGAAGCTGCGCCTGCTCGTGCAGCTGGCCCAGACCCTCGAGGGCGAGAACCGCCAGCTGCGGCAGAGCCTGCGCACAGCTCAGGCCGAGGCCGCCCAGCGCGACGACGACCTGCGCCTCCTGCGCGCAGAACTCAGCGAGCTGCGCTCGGGCGCCGTCTCGATTCTACAGACACCCCGCACCGAACTACGCGCCGAGCTCGACGAACTCATCGCCCAGGTCGAGCAGGCCCTCGCCCACCTGCCCAAGGTCTGACCCCCACGCCACGCCATCACCTCATGTCGCGCGAAACCCCGATCACCCTGCTGGGCCGCACCATTCCGGTGGTGGCCACCGACGACGAGCTCGCCCGGCTGCAGGCCGCCGCGCAGGTGGTCGAAGAGAAAGTGCGGCTCTATAAGCAGCAGTATGGCCTGAGCGACGAGGGCTATCTGCTGCGCATGGCCTGCCTCGAGCTGGCCACGGCTCAGCTGGCCGACCGCACCGCCGCCGAGGCCCGCGAGGCAGCTGTGGCCGAGCAGATTCGTGCGCTCGAGCAGTCGCTGTCGGCCGACCTGAGCGCGCTGGGCCTGATGCGCTAATGGTCACTATGAGAAAGACGCACCCCTTTCTAACGACACTAGCGCCGATAGCACTGGTGTCGGTTGCGGCGATTATCCATGGCAGATTAGAATATCCGAGTTCTTTCTTCGAACAAGCAGCACGATACATTCTACTAGCCTTGTGGCTATGGGCATTGATCAAGTTTATCCAAACAGTTGATCGCGTGAGATGGCCTTATCGCATTATCGCTCTGATACTTGGTAGCTACTTAGTTCTATTCACTTTATTCTCAATCTTCTTCCGTGGAGGGGCTTTTATGATTGGCTAGTCGGGTTCCCAGCGGTCTGATGACCCGTCACACAACCTTCTTTGGTATTCGATACACCTGTTTAAGAACAGATTGATGCCCAATATTGACTACAGCCTCGCCACCGAGCTCGGCGCCCTTGACCGAGCAGATTCGTGCGCTCGAGCAGTCGCTGTCGGCCGACCTGAGCGCGCTGGGCCTAGTGCGCTAACTTACTTCTCATGAAAAGGCCACTGCTGAAGTTTGCCCTCGCGCTGGGCCTCATATTCTCTTCGGCACGAGCCCAAGACGACACCGAGGCGGTGGGCACCTTCTACGACGTAAAAACCCACGAATACCTCACCCTCAGCTACCCCGCTGACCAGCTGCGCATCGGCTATAGCGCAGGCTCTAAGCCATTCGTCTATCTGAACGTCGTCGCCACCGAGCACCCCGACGAGCCCGGCCTGCGCACTGTCTATACGGTCTCGTTTCCCGGCTCACCACAGACCAAATACCGGCTGGAGCATTGGGTCAACGAGCGCGCGGGCATCGACTGCTACGATGCCTCCGGTCAGCTGCTCAACAAGTATAGCTACATCACCTACCTCGTGCAGCCGCGCCCCAGTCTGGTGAGCCTGCTCTATGGCATGACCACGCGCTATGCAGGCGATGCCGGCATCGTACTGAAGATCGACCCCGCAGATGAGACCTATGCCATCCGGCTCGAGGCCAACGGCATCGAACACGACCTGAAGGTTCGCGCCGAGACGCTCGCCACCAATACGATTGAATTTGTGAACGCTGAGGGACATGGCCCCTTCGTCGTTCGACTATTCCAGGGCATCCGCTACCGCTCGCCCGGTGTGGCGCCAGATCGGATCGAGCTGGCGCTACCCGGCGGCAGCAAGCACGAGCTCACATCCTCTTCCGACTAAGCCACCACAGCAGGCTTCTCCTGCTTGATGGCGAGTTGCCCGCAGGCGCCGTCCACGTCGCGGCCGCGGCTGCGGCGCACGTTCACGATGTGGCCCCGGCGCTCGAGCTCGGCCTTGAAGGCATCGAGCCGTGCATAGGTGGTGAAGCGGTAGTCGGCCTCACCGATGGGGTTGTACTCGATGATGTTGATCTTGCTCGGCATGCGGTGGGCAAAGGCCGCGAGCTCGGCCGCATCGTCGCGACTGTCGTTGAAGCCGTCGAAGGTGATGTATTCAAACGTGACGCGCGTGCCCGTCTTTTCGGTGAAGTAGATCAGCGCCTCGGCCAACGCCTCGAGACTATTCGAGTCGTTGATGGGCATGATCTCGCTGCGCTTGGAATCGTTAGCAGCGTGCAGCGACACGGCAAACTCGCAGCGGAAGTCGTCGTCGGCCAGCTTCTTGATCATCTTGGCGATGCCCGCCGTGCTGACCGTGATGCGCCTTGGCGACATGACCAGGCCGTCGGGGGCTGTCACGCGGTCGAGGCTAGCGAGCACGTTCTTATAGTTCAGCAGCGGCTCGCCCATGCCCATATAGACGATGTTGGTGAGCGGGCGGCCATAGTGCAGCTCGGCCTCGCGGCGCAGGATCTCGACCTGATCGAAGATCTCGTAGGGCAGTAGGTTGCGCGTCAGGGGCATATAGCCCGTAGCGCAAAACTTGCACGAGAGCGAGCAGCCCGCTTGGCTCGACACACAGGCCGTGACGCGACTGGTGGTCGGAATCAGCACGCTCTCGATCAGCGGCCCATCGTGCAGGCGAAAGCCGTATTTGATCGTGCCGTCGCTGCTCGTCTGGCGGTGGGCCTCGGTGATGCGGTGATAGGCATAGTGCTCGGCCAGGCGCTGGCGCAGGCCCTTGCTGAGGTTCGACATGCCCTCGATGCTGTCGGGGGTGTGCTGCCAAAGCCACTGCCACAGCTGCCGCGCCCGAAAGGCCGGCTCGCCCCACGCGGCCAACTGAGCCGTGAGCTCAGGCAGCGCCTGCAGGCGTAGGTCGGGCTGGGATGACATGACGAGGGATAACGAACCAACTGTAAAGTTCGCACCTAAGACGACTGGTTAGTGTCCCGACTTCGCTTGCGCGAAGGCCTGGCGGATGCGCGCGCGCTGCTCGACGGTGCCGCCGAGCAGCAGCAGCTGAGCGGCGTGGGGGGCCACGAGCTCGGCGTAGTGCAGCGCGTCGGCGATGGTGTCGGCGTCGGCGAGCACAAAGGGGTGCGCAGCGCCGAGGGTCAATGCCAGGCGGCGCAGGCGATCGAGCGCGGCGCTGCGGTCGGTAGGTAGCCCGAGGCGATTGGTGGGGTGGGGAGCGTCGCTGGGCAGATAGACGCCGAAGCGGTGTCCGGCCTCAGTGGCCTGCTTGAGCGCCTGCACCGCGGGCCAGCGTTCGATGAGAATGCGCTCGGGTTCTGCCCCGAGTGTCAGTAGGGCGCTATCAGGCGTCTGCACCGACAGACGCAGCAGGCGCCGCGCGGGTCGACTCAGCGCCGAGACGGCGCCGAGCAGCTCGATGGCATCAATGTCGTCGTCGCCGAGTGAGAACATGCTAATCAGTTTTGCTCATTCGGCTGCGGGCTTCGTGCGCATCGCGGCGCGCGACCGCCAGCGCGTGCAGCTCGGCATAAAACTCGGCCCCAAAGCGCCGCTCGATAGCCGCCCGCAGAAACTCATACACCGGCACGCCCAGTGCGCGGCCGTTGGCACAGGCGGGGGCGCACACATCCCACCGGTCATAGCGCATGAGCTCAAACTGCCCCGTGCGGTGCACGCGAATGGGATAGAGGTGACACGAGATGGGCTTCTGATAGTCGATCTCACCGGCAGCGTGGGCCTGCTCGAGGGCGCATTTGGCCACAGGCCCCTCCCACACCACATAGGCGCAGGGGCCGCCGGGGCGGGTCAGCGGCGTCTCCCACGTGCCGTCGTCGCCGCGCACGGCCGCGCCCTGGGCCTCGATGGCCGCGTGCCCCTCGGCCGTGAGGCGGTGGGCCACCTGCGGATAGAGCCGCTCGAGCTGCGGCACCTCGTCGTGTTCGAGCGGCGCCCCTGCGTCGCCCGCCACGCAGCAGGCGCCGTGGCAGGCATCGAGTCGGCACACGAAGCGCTCGCGCAGCAGCGCCTCGTCCACCAGCACCTCGCCCAGCAGGATCATGCCGCAAGGTACGGCGCCTTCACCCCCTCAGCCCAACACGGTAACACGCGTGTCGGCCGTGACGCGCCCCTCGGGCGACACGGGGTGCAGCCGTAGAAGGCGCGGCCGAGTGCCAGGCCGCAGTTCGCCCAGATGGTCGAAGCCCAGCGCGCGGGCGCCGTTGCGGGTGGCGGCCTGCAGCAGGCCTGCGGGCTTAGCGGTGGGCCAGGCCTCGGTTAGGGCCTTCAGCTCGTCGAGCAGGTCGAGCGTGGGGCAGCTGGCCAGGCTGTCGGTGCCGAGGCAGAGCCAGGGGCTCGTCGCGTCGAACAGCGTGAAATCAGGCAGCCGCCGATGTAGGTATTCGTTTGAGCGGGGGCAGAGCACCTCATAGATCAGGTGGTCAGCGGCGCGCATGGCTTCGAGCTGCGCGCGGTGTGCAGCGTTCAATTCGGTCAGGTGAACGAACAGGGTCGGCTGCCGACGGGGCAGGTGGTGTGCCACATGGGCCAGTGGGTCGGGTGCATTGGGTTGCAGGGGCGGCAGGCCCCATTCCTGCTCGAACAGCTGCTGCATCGGCCCGGTGCTGTGCTGCAGGTATTCGAGCTCTTCACGGCTCTCGAGCAGGTGGATCGACAGGCGCTCGGGCCGCCTCAGATAGATGCCCTCGAGCAGGGGGGCCGTGCAGCTATAGGGGGCGTGAGGCGTGAGTGCGGCAGGTGGCGGCGCCTGTGCAGCAACGTCAGCTGCCTGTCGCACCCGTGCCTGCGCCGAGGCCCGATCGATGGCCGTCAGGCCAAACACCTCGACGAAGGTGTAGATGGCCAGGGGCGAGCGTGCCTTGACCTCAAACGACACGTCGCCGTTGGCAATGTCACCCACCGCCGCGGTGCCGCTCGCCCAGAGCTGCTCAGCCGCCGCCGCACAGGCCTGCGCCTGCTCAGCGCGCGTGAACTGATCGCGCAGGGGCATGAGCCGCCGTGCAAAGCCGGTCATGCCCTCGCCACCGGGGATGCGCCCCACCAGATGCGAGAGTTCGAGGTGGCAGTGGGCGTTCACCCAGCCGGGGACGAGCAGACCCGGCTCGACCGCGCCCGAGGCTGGGCCCACCTCGGTCACCACGCCCGCGTCGGTCAGACTGACCGCACCCGAGGGCAGCAAGCCTTTGGGCGTGAGCACCCAGTCGGCTGTGAAGGTGGGCATGGCGTGAGCGTAGGTGACCGTAGCGCGAATCTGCGCAACTTTAAGCCCCTCTGCTCGGCTACTGCCGAACCCTCGCGACATGCAAGCTCTCGTTCAGCCTCGGCGCAGCCCCCTCCTGTGGCTAGCGCTGCTCTGGGTCGGCCTCGCTGGCCTGCTCGCCCCGCACGCCTCAGCACAGGTAGTCAGCACGAAGGGCACCGAGTTTGTCGTCGGGTTTATGGAGAATCTAAGCAACCCCGGCGCCAACCTGCGCCGTCTCTACTTCAGTGCCGACCAAGCATCCACCGTCACCATCACCGCCCCTGCGATCGGCAGCACCCTGGGGGTGGTCAATGTGCCCGCCAATGGCGTGGCAGCCTTTGACCTCGACTTCACCACCTTCAGCCACGTGGGTGAGGGCCTGCAGAATATTGGCGTGGTGGTGTCGGCCACCGACTCGATCTCGCTCTTTGCGCTGAACTATACCCAGAACATCTCAGATGCCACCGTTGTGCTGCCAGTCAACAACCTGGGCACCGAATACTACGCCATGACCGTGCCGGGCACAGGGCCGAACCCCCTGCAGCGCCTCAGCCAAGTGATGATCGTGGCCGAGCAGAACGGCACCGTAGTTGAGATTACCCCCACTGCCGCGACGCAGGGTGGGCGTGGGGCGGGTACGCCTTTTAGTGTCACGCTCAACAGGGGTCAGACCTATCAGATTCAAAGTGCGGGCGATCTGACGGGGACGCGCCTGCGATCACTGAGCACCTGCGCGCGCTTCGCTGTCTTCAGTGGCAATATCTGGCAGCAGGTGTGTGGCCAGGTGGGCATTTTTGGTGGGCCAGGCGGCACTTTCCTGCCGCCCCCGCTCTCTGACGGCTGCGGTCAAGGCAACCACCTCGTCGAGCAGATGCTGCCGCTCAAGACCTGGGGGCGCACATATCTGGTGATCCCACATCTAAGGCGCCGATCCGATTACATCCGCATCCAGGCCCAAGAGCCGAACACCCAAGTGCGGATCAACGGCACCCTGCTCGGCACGATCGGCGCGGGCCAGTTCCTACCCTATCCAAACGACCCCACGGGCACGACCCTGCTCAACCAGCCCCTCGTCGTCACGGCCGACAAACCCATCGCCGTGGCGCAGTTCTCGCAGTCACAGAACATGGATATCGCTGGCAGTCGGGTGGGTGACCCGTTCTACATCATGCTGTCACCGGTCGAGCAGTCGCTCAAACAGGTGTCCTTCGCTGTGTTTGGCCCACCGACGAACGCCGCCAATGCCTATGTGAACGTGGTGACTCGCACGGCCGCCGTGGGCGCATTCCAGATTCAGCAGAATGGCGGCGCGTTCACGGGCCCTGCGTTTACATTCACGCCAGTGCCTGGGGCGTCGCAGTATTCCTTTGCGCGCATCCAGCTCTTCCCCTCGGCCTCGGCCAACTTTTCGGGCACCTTTAGCTTGCGCTCTGACAGTGGCCTGACGGCGCAGGTGTATATGTTCGGCGACCCCTCGCTAGGCTTCAGCAATTTCGAGGCGTATGGATACGCTGTCGGCGTCAGCCTGGAAAACCTGACCCTACAGGCGAACCTCTCGGTCGAGCCTCCCTTCTGCGCGGGCCTGCCCGTCACGTTCACGGGGCGCACCACCATCCCCACCAACCTCTGGCGCTGGGAGTTCGGCGACGGCACGGTGCAGCAGGGCGCTGACCTCGACACGGTTGTGCATCGCTATGCTAACGGCGGCCGCTACAAACTCAAGCTCATCGTCGAGAGGGCCGCCTCGTGTGCCATCGACTCGGTGGTACGCTTCATCGACGTGAATGGGCAAAACATCATCACGACACCCAACACCACGGTCTGTCGTACCACGAACCTGCCGCTGCAGGCGATCTCCGGTGCGCTGAGTTACACATGGTCGCCCGCCACGGGCCTGAGCAGCACGACCGTGCAAAATCCGGTGCTGAGCAACGCCACGACCACGACCACCTATACCGTAGTGGCGCCCTGGCCCGACGGCTGCATCTTTCGCGACACAGTGACGGTGACGGTGGTGCCCGAGGTGGCGTTCGCGCCGTCGGCCGCCGACACCATCGTCTGCCAGAACGCCACCGTCACCCTGCGCGCCAACCAAGCCGTCACGTGGACGCGCAGACGCTCGGGCAACATCACGGCGCTAGCCACAGGTGTGGCGCAGGTGACCGTGACTACACCCGTGGTGGGCATCGACACGATCGTGGCGACATCCCCCTTCTGCTCGGCGCAGCGGCGCCTGATCGTGCGCGACCGCGCGCGCATCGTGAACCCCGTCAGTCTGAACCAAACTGTCTGCACGGGCACCACGCTGGCGCCCACGGCCGAGATCGCCACGAGTTGGCTGCTGTTCACGCCGCCGAGCACGCTCACGCCGTTAGCCTCGGGCACCACGAGCTGCCCCCCCGTGACGTTCAACCAAGCGGGCACGTTTGCCATCCTCTCGCGCAGCTGCACGCGCGACGACACGCTGCGGGTGACGGTGTTTACCCAGCCGATGATTTTTAATAACGACACGACGATCTGCTTCGGCACCTCAGCACCGCTGCTGACGCGCCCGGCGGTGAGCTATGTGTGGTCGCCCGCTGCGGGCCTGAGCAACCCCGGCATCGGCAACCCCGTAGCGAGCCCCACTGCCACTACCACCTATCGGCTGACGGCTACCACGGCAGCAGGATGCGTCTTTCGCGATAGCATCACGATCACCGTCACGCCCCAGTTGAGCATCAGCCAGCCCTCGACCGACACGCTAGTGTGTCAGGGGCAGTCGGTCACCTTCCGCAGCAACCTCGCCGCCACGTGGCGCCGCCGACGCGGCACAGTGACGGTGCTCGCCTCGGGCGTGAACCAAGTGAGTGTGCCCTTCGCCATGCTGGGCACCGACACCATCGAGGTCACCAACGTGGGCTGCACTGTGCGCCGCCGCGTGACCGTGCGCGGCATTGCGAGCATCATCGCCCCTGTCGGCCCGGTGGTCGAGGGCTGCACAGGCCAGCCGCGCACATTCGTCAGCGACTTCCCCGGTGATTGGTATGTGCGTCGGGGGGCGGCCGCGCCCACGCTCGTGGCGACGAATACCACCATGCCGCCGCCGATCCTCTTCACCACCGGGGGCACTGACTCGGTGCTCGTGCGCTCGTGCGGCACGCAGCGCGGCGTGCGCGTGAATGTGAACCGCACGCCCATCATCACCCCCGCGCGCGACACGACCTTCTGCATCGACCGCACGGTGACGGTGCGGTCAGACATCCCGGCGCTGTTTTTCCGGCTCGACGCGCTGGGCTTCCGCCAGATCGGCACCGGCCCACTCACGCAGGTTGACACCCTCACGTTCCTACAAGGGAATAACCGCATCATCGTGCGCAACGGCGTGTGTGACGATACCTTCCGGGTGGTGGGGGTGGTGCAGCAGCCGCTCATCCAGGTGCCCGCCACGAACCAGACTGTCTGCCAGGGGGCACGACTGAGCTTCACCAGCCGTGAGGTCGGCATCTGGTATCGGCGCCGTGGCGGTGTCGAGACCGAGCTGGCCCGCGTGGTCGATCAGGTGCAGATCACATTCAACACGCCGGGGGTTGACACCATCCGCCTGCGCAACTGCGCCTCGTTTTACGACCTCGTCGTGACGGTCAACCCACGGCCGTTCATCACGCCGAATCGGGCCGACACCACGGTGTGTCAGGGCTTTGCCATGCCGGCACGTTCGGCTGTGCCCGCCACATGGACGGTGACAGGCCCCTCGGGCATTGTCGTCGCGGGCACCACGGCCACACCCGCGCCGCTGCTCTTTAGCCAGCCCGGCGTGCACACCATCATCACCAACGCCCTCGGCTGCCGCGACACACTCGTGGTGAACGTCAACCCTGTGCCGGTGCTGACGCTCGTGCCTGCCCAGACGCGCAATGTGGCCTGCGCCGGTCAGGCGAATGGCGCCCTTGGGCTGAGCTTCTCGGGCGCGCTGGCGCCCTATGCCGTGCTGTGGAGCACGGGCGCCACCACCCCGGCCATCACGGGCCTCGTGGCCGGCACGTATACTGCCACCGTCACCGACGCGCGGGGCTGCACCACGGTGGCCAGCTATCTGGTAACGCAGCCCGACACGCTGCGGATTACTGCGGTGGCCGTGACCAACCTGCTCTGCCGCGACCAGCCCACCGGCCAGGTCAGCCTGACCGTGACAGGCGGCACCCTGCCCTACACGACGAACGGCGTGATGGGTACTGCGCTCACAGGCCTGACCTTCGGCACGCTGCCCATCACCGTGACCGATGCCAACGGCTGCACAGCGAGCGTCACACCCACGCTCACCGCGCCCCCGCTGCTCACGCTCAGCCTCACCCCCACACCTGAGAACTGCCTGCAGGGCAATGGCTCGGTGGTAAGTGCAGCCGCTGGCGGCGTGGCGCCTTATACCTATGCTTGGGACAATGGCCGCACCACGCCCAACATCGGCCGTGTGGCACAGGGGCCCTATTCGCTGACGATGACCGACGCCAACGGCTGCACCCGACAGGCGACCGCCAGCGTCAACCGATTGCCACCGCCCACGGTCGATATCATGACGAACCCCGGACCGCCCATCGTGCTGGTGCTGCCCGAGACGCAGGTGCAGTTCGTGGGCACGACGGATAGAGGCGTGAGCTATCTGTGGCAGTTTGGCGACGGGGCCACCAGCACGCAGCTGAGCGCCACCCACACCTATACCCAGCCCGACACCGGCATCACGGTGCGTCTGACGGTGACCGACTCGGCGGGCTGCACGAACGAGCTGACGTTTGGCCCGATCAAGATTATCGACCAGCCGGTGTTGTGCATCCCGAACGTGTTCACACCCAACGGTGATGGGATCAACGACCGCTTTGAGCTCGACCGCAGCTGCGATCGGCAGGGTGATGTGTTCCTGAAGCAGTTTACGATGCGGGTGTTTGACCGCTGGGGGCGCGCGGTCTATCTGACCAGCAACCCCCGCGACGGGTGGGACGGCACCGTGAACGGGGGCGTGGCCCAGGCCGGGGTCTATTTCTACGAGATCACGGCGCTGTTTGTCAACGACGTGCGGGTGAGCCGCAGCGGCAGCATCAGCCTGCTGCGCTAGCTTTGGCCGTGCACGAACCGCAGGTCCTCTACGAAGACAACCACCTGCTGGTGGTGGTCAAGCCTGCGGGCATGCCCAGCCAGGGCGACGCCAGTGGCGACCCGAGCGTGGTCGACTGGGCCAAGGCCCATCTCAAGCGCCAGTATGCCAAGCCAGGAGAGGTGTATGTGGGCCTGGTGCACCGGCTCGATCGGCCCACAGGTGGCGTGCTGCTGCTGACCCGCACGTCGAAGGCCGCTGAGAGGATGTCAAAGCAGTTTGCGAGCCGCGCGGTGCAGAAGCTGTATTGGGCCGTGACGGTGAACGCTCCTCGACCCTCAGAGGGGCGCCTGACCCACCACCTGCTCAAGCTCGAAGGCAGCAACGTGATGAAGGCCTTTAACCAGCCCAAGCGGGGCACGGCCGAGGCTACGCTCGACTATTGTATGCTGGCCAAGCAGGCAGGGCAGTGCCTGGTCGAAGTGCGGCCTCTGACGGGGCGACAGCACCAGATTCGCGTGCAGCTGGCACGCATCACCTGCCCCCTAGTGGGCGACCTGAAGTATGGCGCGCCCGAGGCCCTGCCCGATGGCCAGATCGGCCTCTGGGCCGTACAACTCACCGTCGAGCACCCGGTGACCAAGCAGGCACTCGTACTCACCGCCCCACCGCCCTTCGACCGCGCGCCCTGGGCGAGCTTCGCTGCGGTGGCACTGCCCGCGTGAGGCCCTCCGAGCCGCTGAGCCGTTCGATGCTTTCTGCGAACTTGGCAGGCACATGGCCACCCAAACCATCATCGTCACAGGCAGCAATGGCTTGGTCGGACAGAAGCTGATCGGCCTGCTCGCCAACCGGCCCGGCATCAAGCTCGTGGCGGTGAGCCGCGGCAGCAACCGCAATCCCGACCGCTGGGGCTATGTGTATGAGAGCATCGAGCTAGAGGATGCAGCCCAGGTGGGCTCGCTATTCAAGCGGTATGCGCCCACGGCGGTGATTCACGCGGCGGGTATGACCCAGGCCGACCGCTGCGAAGATGAGCCCGACGCCTGCCGGCGCGACAACGTGACGGCCGTGGACGTGCTGTGCCAGGCCTGCGCCAGCACGGGTGCCCACCTGTTGCACCTCTCGACCGACTTCATCTTTGACGGCACGGCGGGGCCCTACCGCGAGGCTGACGCGCCCAACCCACTGAGCGCCTATGGCCGCGCCAAGCTCGAAGCCGAGCGCCTAGTGCAGCGCCTGGCCACCCCATGGACCATCACGCGCCTGCAGATGGTGATCGGCTATGGACAGAACCTGAGCCGCTCGAACCTCGTGCTGTGGGTGATCGACGCGCTAAAGCAGCAGCGGCCGATTCGCGTAGCGCAAGACCAGTGGCGCATGCCCACCCTGGCCGAAGACGTGGCCGATGGCGTGATCGCTGCGCTGCTACTTCGCCGCACGGGGCTGTATCATCTGTCAGGGCCGGAGATGACCTCGGTGTCAGACTTCGCGTGGCGCATCGCGCGACACTTTGAGCTCGACGAGCAGCTAATCACCCCCGTGCCGACGGCCGATCTAGCCGAAAAGGCGCGCCGCCCGCCCCGCACTGGCTTTCTGCTGCTCAAGGCTCAGACCGAGCTGAACTTCCGTCCGCACAGCCTCGACGACGCCCTCACCCGCATCGCCCGCCAACTGAAAGAACACTAACGCCCATGTCTGCCCGAAAAACTGCCACAGCTAAAAGCCCCCTGAAGGCATCCCCTAAGGCCGCGAAGTCGTCTCCCACGGCTTATTTCGGACCCGGGGCGATGCGCTTCTTGCGCGCGCTGAAGGCGAACAATAACCGCGACTGGTTTCAGGAGCACAAGGCTGAGTTTGACGCCGAATGTCAGGGGCCGCTCGAGCGCCTGGCGGCCGATCTGCTGGTGCGTCTAGTGGCGGTGGACCCAGCCTTTACGGCGTTCAAACCGAAGGACCTGATCTACCGCATCTACCGAGACACACGCTTCTCGCCCGACAAGACGCCGTATAAAACGCACCTGGCGCTGTCAGTGGTGCCGACGGGGCGGCGCTCTGAGCTGCCGGGGCTGTATGTGCATCTGGGGCTGGATGAACTGGCGGCGTATGCCGGGGTCTATATGCCCTCCTCAGAGCAGCTGCGGAAGATCAGGCAGGAGATTCTTTACCATCACGACGAGCTGCAGGGCATTCTGTCAGGCCGCACGTTCAAGGGTAGGTTTGGGGCGATCCAGGGCGAGGCGATCAGCCGCCCACCTAAGGGTTTCGCCGCCGAAGACGTGGCCGCCATGCCACTGCTCAAGAACAAGCAGTTCTACGTCGGCGCGGCGCTCGAGCGCAGCCTGCTGACGAGCCCACAGCTGGCAGATGAGATCGTTCGGCTCTACGAGCTGGTCGAGCCCTTCAACGCTTTCTTTCGGCGGGCGCTGCAGGACTGAGGCGAAAGCACTTATCTAAGCCTCAGCGAAAGTAGCGGGCCTCGCAGGCAGCTGGCACTTTGTCCAGCGGCGCCTCGGCCCGAGCTGTGGGATTCTGAAAAAAATGAGTGGTCGGCGCGCGTTGCGGTAAGTGGGCGCCGCAACGCGGCTTTTTTCTGCCGTAATCCGACGGGCTTCGCCTACGGCGGACACCGAGGCAAAGCCTAACGCGCAGATTTATCCCACAAAAGAAGCTCGATCGCCTGCTGAAAAGGCCGACTTAGCGGAAGCTGGGCTTGCGCTTCTCGAGGAAGGCGGCAACGCCCTCGCGACCGTTGGGGCTGGCCATGATGTCGGCAAAGCGTCGGGCCTCGACGGCATAGCCGTCAGCGCCGCTGGCGGCAGCGCGGATGGCCTCTAGGCAATAGGCCAGCGACTCGCGGCTGTGACGCGTCATGAGGCGCAGCAGGGCGAGGCTGCGGTCGAGCAGTTCGGCGGCGGGAACGACGGCATTGACTAGGCCGAGGCGCTCGGCGGTGGGGGCGTCAACGGGCTCGCCAGTGAGGATGAGTTCGACGGCGCGGGCGGGGCCGACGAGGCGGGTAAGGCGCTGGGTGCCGCCATAGCCGGGCAGCAGGCCGAGCTTGGCCTCGGGCAGGCCGAGCTTGGCGGTGTCGGCGGCCAGGCGCAGGTGGGCACTCAGGGCCAGCTCGAGCCCGCCGCCGAGGGCAAAGCCGTTGATCGCGGCGAGCACGGGCACCGACAGGCCCTCGATACGCGCGAAGAGCGCCTGACCCGCGCGGCTCATGGCCAGGGTCTGGTCAGGGCTGAGCGTGGTGAACTCAGACACGTCGGCACCCGCCGCGAAGGCCTTCTCGCCCGCACCGGTGAGCAGCACGGCGCGCACGGTGGCGTCGGCCTCGAGCTCGGTGACGAGGGCTGTGAGTTCGCCGAGCAGGGCGCGGTTGAGCGCGTTGAGCACGGTGGGGCGGTTGAGGCGCACGACGGCGATGCCCTCGGTGCGCTCGACGTGCAGATTTTGATACGCCATAGGTCTAGGAGCTGCGGAGCGGGGTTTGGTCGCCGAGGGTGCGGTCACGGTTGAAGGACACATCCTGCAGGTCGGTGGCGCTCTCGTCGAGAATGCCCTGAATGTCGCGCATCGACTGGTAGTGCTCTTCGGTCTCGGTGATGACCGAGTCGAGCAGGCGACTGAGTTCGTCGGGGTTGCGCAGGGTCATCGACTGCTCGTGCAGGTAGTTGACGGTATCCTCGAGCGTGGCGAGCTGAATCTCGGCCATGCGCAACTGATCGCGTACGTCGATGTTTTTCTCTCGGCGCTTTTTGAGTAGGTCGAGGCGCTTGGCATAGAGCTCGCGGATGCGGGGCGACTCGCCGGCGGCGCGCATTTCTTGCTCGAGCTGCTGCTGCTGGGCGTCGATGCCCTTGCTCGAGTCCATGTCGAGGAACTTGCGCGCTTGGTCGATGTCGTAAAGCAGCTCGACGTATTGGGCCTCGAGCGCGTTCATCTTGGTGAGGTAGGCCTGGGCGAAGGCGTCGCCGAACTTCTGCTTGGCTAGGTTCTCGCCGATCTGGGTCTTGCGCTTGGTGAGCGCGGCGTATTTCTCGATGGAGTCTTTGCCGAGTTTGGTGAGGTAGTTCAGCGCGACCAACTGCTGCTCGACGCGCTCGACCTGACCCTGGTGGCGACTGTTGACAGCGCGAATGAAACGGGGCCAGCGGGGCACGAGGGCGAGATAGAGCATCTCGAGGCCCATACACATGAAAATGAAGGGGATGAACTCGTTGAACCAGCCGCCGAAAAGCGCCGCAATGGTCAAGCCTGCCAAACCGGCGAGGTAGAATAGGTTCGCGGGCAAGGCAAAGGCCTCGCGCACATAGTTGATCAGGTGCTTACGCTTCATGTAAAGAGGTCGACCCAGGGCAAAGATACCGGGGTGGGGCCAGCTATGGACAAAGAGCAGCGGCGGGGGTGGGCGGTTGCGTCAGCGGGCGTCGCCCTCGTCGTAGGCGGTATGATCGCTGGGGTCATCTTCGCTGTCGGCTGGCTTCTGCAGAGGAGCGGGCTTGGCGTCGTCAGCATGACGCTTGACGACGTCGATGCCGCGAAACTTTTTGTCCTCGACTGTGCGGTCGAGGAAGTTGTTGAGGCGCTCAACATCGAAGGTCGAGGTGATCTCGCCGAACTCGTTGATCTTAATGTTAAAGCCCGAGAGGTCGGCGTTGACCTGGGGCTTTTCTTCCTTCGGCTCTTCTTTCTTTTTGCCGTCTTTTTTGGGGCCGTCTTTCTTGTCAGACTTGCTGGGCATGGCGGTGGGGAGCAGGTGAGGGGATAGGCTTGTAGTCGAATGAGGAACTAAGCGTGGTTGCCAGAGGAGGCTAGACAGAAACTAGCCTAGAATGAGACTTTAGGTAACGAGGACTAAGCAAGATAACGCGGGGGCAGGGGCAAATCGTCAGGCGGGGCCGAGGGCGCTGAGGCTGTGGCGCAGGCGGTGGGCAGCCCCGTCGGGCCCGAGCGCGGCGAGGATGTCAAACACTGCCGGGCCCTGGGGCACGCCGGTGCTGGCCAGGCGGAGCCCACCCATGACCGAGCCGGGCTTGATGCCCTGGCTCTCGCAGAGGGCCTTGAACGCAGCCTCGTAGTCGCTCGCAGCGGCACCAGAACCCAGCGCGGGCAGGGCATCGGCGTAGGCCGCGATGACGTCGGGGGCGGGGGCCTTCCATTGCTTCCCTTTCATCGCCTCGTCGTAGGTGGTGGGGGCCTCGAAGAAGTAGCGGCCCTGGGGCAGCAGCTCGGTGGTGAAGTGCACGCGGTCGAGCAGCAGGCTGACGACGCGCTCGAGGTAGGCCTGGGGCCAGTCGCCGAGGAGGCCGGCCGCTGCGAGCTGGGCGCCCAGGGCCGAGGCGAGCTCAGCCAGCGGCGTGGCGCGCAGGTAGTGTTGGTTGAACCAGAGCGCCTTTTGGAAGTCGAAGCGGGTGCCGGCCTTGCCGACGCGCTCAAGCGAGAAGGCCTCGATCATGCGGGGGATGCTCATGATCTCTTCGTCGCCGCCGGGGTTCCAGCCCAAGAGGGCGAGGAAGTTGACGAGCGCGGCGGGCAGGAAGCCACGCTCGCGGAAGCCCGAGGCCGTGTCGCCGGTGGTGGGGTGACGCCAATCGATGGGGAAGACGGGAAAGCCGAGCTGGTCGCCGTCGCGCTTGCTGAGTTTGCCGTGGCCATCGGGGCGCAGCAGCAGGGGCAGGTGAGCAAAGATGGGCTGCGGCCAGCCAAAGGCGCGGTAGAGCAGCACGTGCAGCGGCGTGCTGGGCAGCCACTCTTCGCCGCGAATGACGTGGGTGACCTGCATCAGCCGGTCGTCGACGACGTTGGCGAGGTGATAGGTGGGCATGCCGTCAGACTTGAGCAGCACCTTGTCGTCGAGTTCGGCTGAGGAATAGACGATCCAGCCACGGATGGCGTCGTGGAAGCGCACCTCTTCTTTGCGCGGCACCTTGAAGCGGATGACGTAGGGCAAGCCCGCGTCGAGGCGGCGCCGCACTTCGTCAGCGGGCAGCGCCAGGCTGTTCTGCATGTGCTCACGGGTGACGGCGTTGTACTGCGGGCTCTTGATGCCGGCGGCCTCGCCGCGCTTGCGCATGTTTTCCAGATCGTCTTCAGTGTCGAAGGCGTAGTAGGCGTGGCCGGCGGCGATGAGCTGCTCGGCGTATTGGCGATAGGAGGGCTTGCGCTCGCTCTGGCGGTAGGGGGCGTGGGGCCCGCCCAGGTGTGGCCCCTCGTCGAAGGTGATGCCGAGCCACGCCAGCGACTCGATGATGTAGGCCTCGGCGCCGGGCACATAGCGGCCCTGGTCGGTGTCTTCGATGCGCAGCAGCAGGCGGCCGCCGATCTGGCGGGCGAGCAGGTAGTTGTAGAGCGCGGTGCGCACGCCGCCAATGTGCAAGGGCCCGGTGGGGCTGGGGGCGAAACGCAGCGTGGGCCGATCGTAGGCCAAGGCGCCGGGGGCGGCGTCAGCAGTGGTGACAGACACGGAAGAATGAACTCAAATAGGGCTGCAAAGGTAGCGGGCGGCGGGGGAAGGGAATTTTCAATTTGATTTGAAAGTTGCGAACTTGTCCAACAATCACCCATGGCTCACCCCGTCACTCAGCCCCCCACGCTTAGCCCCGCCCTGCTCGAGGCCCGTCGGCGCTTCATCGCCGCGTGGGGCGACATGGCCTCGGCCTGGGGCGTGAGCCGGACTATGGCCCAGGTGTATGCCCTGCTCTATGTGAGCACCGAGGCCCTCGACACCGACGGCATCATGGCCGAGCTCGACATCAGCCGTGGCAATGCCAACATGACCCTGCACCGCCTGATGGAGTGGGGCCTGGCCAGCAAGGTCGAGCGCCCCGACCGCGACACGCGCAAGGACTACTATTCGGCGGAGAAAGACGTGTGGGCGCTGACGCTCAAGGTGATCAGAGAGCGGAACGAGAAGGAGGTGCAGCCCGTGATGCACCACCTGAACGAGATCGCGGCCTCGCTCGAGACGGGCACGAGTGGCCCGGCTGACCCCGACGCCGCCGCGCTCAAGGGCCGCATCGAAGAGATGGCGGCCTTCATGCAGCTGTTCAACACCGTGGTTGAGCGGATGCTGCCCTTGATTCAAGCCAAAGACCTCAAGCAGATCGAGCGCCTGCTGAGCGTGCTCGACATGACCCGCCGCAGCTGAGCCCATTCCCCCACCCTACTTACCCATGGCCGCTGACATCCGCCGCACGACCGAAGCCGCCCTGCGCGACCTGCACGCCCGCGAGCTGATGCGGCTGGGTTGGTATCGGCAGCTGTCGGGCCCTCGGCAGGCGTGGCTGCAGCGCCTGCGCGAGCGCAAGGCCCAGCACCAGGCGTTCTTGGTCGACCTGCTGCGGCGGCGTGAGCTGAGCCCGGCTTGGTATGCGCGCTGGTTTTATTACGCGGGGCACCTTTTTGGCCTGTTTACGGCGCCACTGCCCGACCGCTGGGTGCGCTGGATCGAGCGCACGCTCGAGTGGTGGATTCTGCTGCGCTATGAGCGCTATCTGACGCAGCTCAAGCTGGTGGGCAGCCTGCGCTCGATGGTCGAGGCGATGCAGATGAAAAAGCTGCCGCACGGCGAGCCAGGCCCCGACGTGATCGAGCTGCTCGAGCGCTATTCGGGCGAGCAGCGTAAGATTCTGGGCGGGCAGTAGAACTGTCTTCTAGAGCGGAATACAAATCAGGCCGCAGGAGCCAGGTCGAGAAAGCGCGCGCGCTGCTCGGGCGTGGGCATGAGGCAATGCTGCGGCGTGCCGAACCAGCGGGTGCGGTTGGCGGCGAAGGTGTCGTAGGCCCAGTTGCCCAGGGGTGTGGGCACGACCCAGCCCAGCCAGGCGAGGGCATTGAACGGGAAGCGCATCAGGCGGCCCAGCGTGAGCACGGCGGCCCAGCGGGTGAGCAGCCGCCCCCGGTGAATGACGACGATCGAATCGGGCCGAGGCGCCCCACCCGACACGGCCTGGTAGAGCTCGGTGGCCACGGCGCTCTGGCGCGCGGCGTAGCGCAGCTGACCAGTAGCATCCCACCGCAGCATGAACTGCACCGAGCGGCTGCAAAAGCCGCACGCGCCGTCGTAGATGACGATGGTTTGGTTCTTATCAATCATTTCGAACTGATAACACGCAGTTCGGTGCGGCGGTTCGGGGCGCTTCAGTTCGATCTATTGCTACGCTCTGCGGCGCTTAGGATCGCGCCCTTCGTTCAGGTCCTTAGTACGCTTATCGTCAACCTGTGGGATGACCGACGGCTTAGCCGGCCGAGGTGTCGGCTGTGTGGCGGGGGCTGGCCGGGCTGGTTGTTGAGCGTTCATAGATACTGCCCTGACGTGATGGTGTGATACAATACTAACGAGACGATGGATGCAGTTAGCATGGAAAGACCATTTTGATACGAAGTATTTTGACTTGAGAGGATCTCATCATTGTGATTGATACAGGCTCTATTTACGGCAATCTCATCCAGTAAATACTTCTCGATATCAAGTAGTGCCATATCGTCGTAGTAGTCTTCATTGGCTCCCTGTTTCAGTTTTACTACATCTAAAACTCTGTAAAGCTCAGCAAAACTAATACCAAGTAAGAAAAGAGTAAAAGCATAAAACCCAACTTTTAATATTCCACCATCCTTAGAATATGTTGTAATTAAAACTTGAAGTAAAATACCTAGCACTGCAAACAGAATGCCGGTTTTAGTCGTTAGGCTACGATAAGTAGCTATCTGCTTATCGATTAACTCTGCTGAACGCGATCTAATTTCTCTAAGAACATCTAAGTCCAGTTTTCGACTTTCAGGTACTGCATACTGTTCCATGTAGTCTGTCTTTTCATTTGATGATTCTTAGCTCGGTGCGGCGGTTCAGGGCGCGGCCGGCGTCGGTGGTGTTGGGGGCGACAGGCTGGGTCTCGCCATAGCCCCGGGCCACAAGGCGGGCGGGGGCGATGCCCTGGGCGATGAGGTAGGCGCGCACGGCGGCGGCGCGGTCTTGGCTGAGCTTGAGGTTATAGGCGGGCGCGCCCTTGCTGTCGGTGTGGCCGCGCAGCTCGACGCGGGTGGCGGGGTTGTCGGTGAGGAAGCGGAGGATCTTGCTCAGTTCGACGAAGGACTCGGGCAGTAGCGTGGCCTGGTCGTAGGCAAAGAAGATGTTGTTGAGCGTGATGGTGGCCCCGGCGCGGATGGGCTGCAGGCGGATGCTGAGGTCGTAGTAGGGCTGACCACTGAGGCCCCGGAGCGAGAAGTTCTGCGAGTGGAACAGGTAGCCGGGGGCCTCGACGTAGGCGGCGTAGTTCTGCTCGAGGGGGAGGGATAGGAGGAAGCGGCCGGTGGCGGCGTTGGACCGCGTGCCGCGCACGGCGTCGACACGGGCGGAGTCGAGCCGCACGAAGGTGATCTGGGCGCGGCCGACAGGCTTGCCCGTGGCGCTGTCGGTGACCAAGCCTCGGACGAAGGTGGCTAGGCCGGGTCGGATGCGCGGGTCGAGCGTGAAGGACCAGAGGTCGTTGCGGCCGTAGCCGCGGCCCGCGGTGGTGTTGAAGATGCCGAGGTCGCCGCGGGCGTTGACGAAGATGTTCTGTTCGTCGGCGGGTGTGTTGAGCGGGGCGCCGAGGTTGGTGGGCGGGGCCCACTGCGCGACAGAATCGGTGGGACTGTTGAGCCGCCGGGTGAGGAAGAGGTCTTGCCCGCCGAAGCCGGGGTGGCCGCTGGAGGAGAAGTAGAGCGTGCGGTCGTCGGCGTGGAGGAAGGGGGCGTATTCGTCGCCGGGGGTGTTGACGGGGGCGCCGAGGTTACGCGGGGGCGTCCACACGCCGTCGATAAGGCGGGTGACCCAGATGTCGGTGCCGCCGAGGCCGCCGGGCCGACTCGAGACGAAGTAGAGTGTGCGGCCGTCTTGGGCGATCGAGGGGTTCGACTCCCAGTGGCGGGAGTTGACGACGGGGCCGAGGTTGTAGGGGCGGCTCCAGGTGGTGCCGTCAAGCAGCGAGACATAGAGGTCGCAGCTGCCCTGGCCGTCGCTTTTGCCACAGCCGGTGAAGATGACGTATTGCAGGTCGGGCAGGATGCAGGCCGAGCCTTCGTTGCCGGTGGTGTTCACGGGCGGGCCGAGGTTGACGGCGTCGGCCCATGTGCTGTCGGCCTTGCGCTGGCTGTAGTAGAAGTCTTCGTCAAAATCTTGCTCGAGCGAGCTGTAGCCGCCGGTGTTGCCCTCGCGGCGTGAAGTGAAGAACAGCACCTGGTCGTCGGCGGTGAGCGAGGCCATGTATTCCTGCCCACGAGAGTTGATGGCGGGGCCGAGGTTGCGGGGCTGGAACTGTAGGGGGTGGCTCAGGGCCTGCGCGGCGAAGCGGGCCTTGTCGCGCTCGACCTTGGCGGTGCGGCTGAACTCGCCGAGCTGGCGGGCATAGCCGAGGTAGGTGTCGTAGGCCGCTGCCGCGCGTGCATAGTCGCCCGCCTGCATGTAGAACTGCCCCAGATAGAAATGCAGGTGGGTGCTGAAGGCCTTGTTGCGCGGGTTGGCATAGAGGGCCTCGGCGCGGGTGAGGGGGGCGCGTGCGTCGGGAAGGCGGCGCAGGTGGTAGTGCGCCTCGCCGAGCTTGACCCAGGCCAGGAAGAAGTCGGGGTCGAGCTCGACGGCGCGGCTGGCGTGGGCGATCACCTCGCGATAGTCGCGATAGCCCTGGGCGATGAGCGCCTGCTCATAAGCAGCGGCGGCCTTCTTGCTTTTGGTGGCATACTCCTCAGGCGGGCGGCCGGGAGGCTTGCGGCTGGGCTGCGCGGCCAGGGGCGCAGCGATCAGCGTCGCGCAGACGAATAGGCCCAGCAGCAGGCCGTGGGGCGAGTGGCGCATCAGGGAATGCGGAGGTATTTGTGGGTCTGCAGCGAGAGGCGCCAGTGGGGGTTGGCCTTGATGTAGTCGATGATCCAGGCGGGGGCCTCGGGCGTGTCCCATTCGGGCTGGAGCAGGCGCAGGCAGTGGGGGGCCACGCGGGTGGCGTGCGTCTCGGCCCAGGTGAGGTCGTGCCGGTTGGCGACGATCACCTTGAGCTCGTGGGCGGCAGCGTAGTAGGCTTCGAGCGGGGCCTTATACTTCTTGGGGGAGAAGGTGACCCAGTCCCACATGCCGGTCAGGGGGTGGGTGCCCGAGGTCTCGATGTGGGTGCGCAGGCCTGCCGCGTGCAGGGCTTGGGTGAGGGGGCTCAGGTCGTGCAGCGTGGGCTCGCCGCCAGTGACGACGGCAATGGGGGCACCCGAGGCCTGGGCACGGGCCACGACCTCGGCCACGGTGACGATGGGGTGACGGGCGGCGTCCCACGACTCTTTGACATCGCACCAGGGGCAGCCCACATCGCAGCCACCGAGGCGGATGAAGTAGGCCGGGCTGCCGGCATAGGCCCCCTCGCCCTGCAGGGTGTAGAAGTCCTCCATGAGCACGAGCTGGCCGAGGGGCAGGCGTGTGGGGGTGAGCACATCGCCGCGAAAGGCGGTCGGGGGGGCGGCAGGCATGCGTACGGAGGGGCCTAAAACGTCGTTAAAGGTAACGTGGGTGGGGGGCAGCGCCGTGCATGGACGCCGCTAGGCCGCTCAGCTAGTAGATTTGAAGTATGTGCGCACGCGTCGCCATAGCCCTCTGGGCCCTTGCGAGCCTGCTACCCACCGGGCTGGCGGGGCAAGTGGTGGCGCCTGTGCTGCCCGATAGCGTGCCGAACTTTCGCTTTGAGCCGGTGGTGATCGAGACGCGGGCTGAGACTCGGGGTCAGCAACGCGCCCTCGCCCGTGAGCAAGAGAAGGTGGACCGCCTGCGCTATAACGTCTATCGCGTCTATCCGCTGGCACGCGAGGCGGCGGCGGTGGTCGATCGCATCAACCGCGAGATGATCGCCCAGGGCACGCGCAAGGACCAGAAGAAGTATGTGGAGCGGCTGGAGAAAGAGCTCTTTCAGAAATACGAGCGGCGGCTGCGCAAGCTCAGCCTGAACCAAGGCAAGATTCTCATCAAGCTGATCGACCGCGAGACGGGGCAGTCGGCCTATAGTCTGATCAAAGACCTGCGCTCGGGCACCAAGGCCTTTATGTGGCAGATGCTGGCGCGCCTGTTTGGCTCGAACCTGAAGTGGGAATATGACCCCGAACAGGAATATGCCATCGAGCAGATCGTGCAGGGCATCGAAAGCGGCGAAGATTCGTTGTATCCGGTGTATGCCGCTTGGTTTGCCCAGCGCGACGCCACCCCCTGAGGCCACGCAATGGCCCGCCTTCGGGGAATCTTTGTTCCATCCCTTATCGTTTGACGGCTATGAATAAGACCTTACTGTTGATTGGCATCGGTGGGCTGGTGCTCGCTGGTGCGGCATTTTTTGTGCTCCCGGCCTTCACGAGCCGCGGCCCGTCGAAGCCTGCCCCGCTGGCCAACTCGGTGTATGAGTTCACGCTGAACGACATTGATGGCAAGCCTGTAAAGCTCGACCAGTACAAAGGAAAGGTGCTGGTGATCGTCAACGTGGCCAGCAAGTGTGGCCTGACGCCGCAGTATGAGGGCATCGAGGCCTTCTACCGCGCGCACAAAGACAAGGGCGTGGTGGTGCTGGGCTTCCCGGCCAACAACTTCATGGGCCAAGAGCCCGGCAGCGAGGCCGACATCAAGACCTTCTGCAAGGCGAAGTATGACGTGAGCTTCCCTATGTTCAGCAAGATCTCAGTTAAGGGCGAAGACCAGCACCCGCTCTATCAGTATCTGACGACTGTGACTGGCGAGCAAGTGAAGTGGAACTTCCAGAAGTTCATCATTGGCAAAGACGGCAAGGTGGTCAAGTCGATCTCGCCGCGCACGACAGTGGACAGTGAGGAGTTCAAGACGGCGCTCAACGCGGTGCTGTAATGGCGAGCCTGCACGATTTCACGATGAAGACGATCGGCGGGGGCGAGCAGCCCCTAGCCGACTATCGCGGGCAGGTGGCCGTGGTGGTGAATGTGGCCAGCAAGTGTGGCCTGACGCCGCAGTATGCCGACCTCGAGCTGTTTTACCGCGAGGCGAAAGCCAAGGGGGTGACGGTGCTGGGCTTCCCGGCGAACAACTTTGGAGCCCAGGAGCCGGGCAGTGATGCCGATATCCAAGCCTTCTGCTCGACGAACTATGAGGTGAGCTTCCCGATGTTCTCGAAGATCTCGGTGAAGGGGCCCGACCAGCATCCGCTGTATGCCTACCTGACCGGAGAGACGAAGGCCGACGTGCAGTGGAACTTCCAGAAGTTTTTGGTGGGCAAAGACGGGCAGGTGCTACACAGCTTTGCGCCGACGATGACAGTCAATGACCCGGAGTTTCGCCAGGCGGTGGACCAAGCGCTGAAGGCTTAGTTCCACTAAAAATCTATCCGGCGCCGCAGCTAAACATCAGCTGCGGCGCTTGCGTTTAGAGCGTGACGAGCAGGCGGCCGCTGGTGCTGCCACCCGCCCACGTGGCGCGCACGAGGTAGAGGCCGGGGCTAATGCCGCCAAGCTCAATGCGCACATCGCGGTCAGAGGCCGCGTTCGACACAACACGCAGCACGCGGCCGGTGAGGTCGAGCAGCTCGAGGCGCACATCGGTGAGCTGGGGGCTGTGTTCGAGGCGGGCGGCGACAGCGCCCGAGGCGGGGTTGGGGTAGAGCACGAGCTGTGGGCCGCTCAAAGGCGCATCGCCCCTCAGGGCGCGCAGGTGGGCATCGGCGCGCTGGGCCGAAGGCAGGCCATAGCCGCGCTGCGCATCAGCCGAGGGAAAAGTGCTGGTCGAGGCGCGCACGGCCGCAATCACCTGCTCGGCCGTGGCCCAGGGGTGAGCCTGGCGCAGGCAGGCCACGAGCGCAGCCACAAGCGGAGCGGCATAGGACGTGCCGCTGCTGGCGATGATGCCACCGCCGGGACCAATGAGGGGCACGGCCACGCCGCGCGCGACCACGTCTGGCTTCACACGGCCATCAGCCGACGGGCCGTAGGAGGAGAAGCCCGGCGCGGCCCCGAAGGCATCGACGGCGCCGATGCAGAGCAACTCGGGCGCGTCGCAGGGGGCGCCGATGCTGCGCCAGGCGGTGAGGCCTTCGTTGCCAGCAGAGTTTACGACGACGATGCCGGCGGGGGCGGCGCGGCGGGCGGCCTGGGTGATGACGGCCGTTTGCCCGTCCATCTGCGTGGGGGTGTAGTCGCCCTGCCCTGGGTCGAAGGTGGTGTAGGTGAGGGCGCTGACGACCACGTGCGCCCCCCGGGCGATGGCCGAGTCGAGCGCGAGGCCCCAGGCGAGCTCTTCGGCGCGGGTCTCGCTGCCGACGTTCTCGGTGCGGAAGAGCAGATAGGTGGCGTCGGGCGCGCCGCCGACGTAGCTACCTGGCAACCAGGCCGCTAGCTGGCCGAGCACATAGGCCCCGTGCACGTCGTCGGCGAAGACATCCGGCTCACTGGCGAAGACATCGTAGGCCACCATGAGGCGCCCCTCGCTGCGCAAGCGATCGAAGGCCGGGTTGGCATTCACCCCCAAGAAGCCGGAGTCGAAGACCGCGATGCGCACCCCCCGGCCGGTGTAGCCGCGCGCGTGCAGCCAGTCGAGCCCGATCTGGCGGTAGAGCTCAAAGGGGAAGCCGTAGCTAGCCAGCTCGACGGGCAGAGTGGGCTGAGCAGCGAGGCCGAGTGGGCCGAGCAGCGCCCACCCCGCAAGCCATCGCCAACGCCGCAGCATGCAACGAGGGCTTAGCCGAGGTGGCGCTCGCTGTGGTAGGACGAGCGCACGAGCGGACCGCTCTCGACGTATTTGAAGCCGAGGTCGAGGCCGATGGATTTGTAGCGGGCGAAGTCGTCAGGGGTGACGAAGCGCTCGACGGGCAGGTGCAGCTTGGTGGGCTGCAGGTATTGGCCGAGGGTGAGCACATCGCAGCCATGGGCGACGAGGTCGGTCATGATCTCAATGATCTCGGCGTCGGTCTCACCCAGGCCGAGCATGACGCCCGACTTGGTGCGCAGGCCATAGTCTTTGGTGCGGCGGATCTGCTCGAGCGAGCGCTCGTATTTGGCCTGGGGGCGCACGCGGCGGTAGAGGCGCTTGACCGTCTCCATATTATGCGACACCACGTTGGGGCGCTCGGCCAGCACGATCTCGAGGGCCTCCCACTTCGCCTTGAAGTCGGGGATGAGCGTCTCCATAGTGGTGGTGGGGCTGAGGCGGCGCACCTCGCGAATGGTGGCGGCCCAGATGGCGGCCCCGCCGTCGGTGAGCTCGTCGCGGTTGACAGAGGTGATGACGGCGTGCTTGACGCCCATGAGTCGAATGGCCTCGGCCACGCGGTAGGGCTCTTCGACATCTAGCTCTGTGGGCCGACCCGTGGCCACTGCGCAGAAGCTGCACGAGCGCGTGCAGACGTTGCCGAGGATCATGAACGTGGCCGTGCCCTCGCCCCAGCACTCGCCCATGTTTGGGCAGCGGGCGCTCTCACACACGGTGTGCAGCTGGTGCTCGTCGATGATGGCGCGCACGCGGCGGTAGTTCTCGCCGTGGGGCAGGCGCACGCGCAACCAGTCGGGGCGCTTGGGCTTGGCCTCAGGCGCCTCAGTGGGCAGGGCGCTAGAGACGACAGGAAGCTCGATCATCGTCTGAAAATAACGCAGGAGGGGGAAGAAAGGCTCCGCACTTACCAAGCATTGCCCAGCACGACACCCAGATAGCCGCCGAACCAGTTTTGCTGATTGGGCTGGGTGGCCAGCAGGGGCAGGGGGCTGCCGTAGATGTCGTATTGCAGGCCGAAGTTGAGCGCGCGTACGAAGTAGCTCGTGCCCGATAGGTCGAGGGTGAAGTCTGCCCGCAGGCGCCAGCCGGTGCGCGTGGTGATGCGGTCAAAGCCCTGAAACCAACTGCCCTCGGCAATGACATCGGAAATGTCAACGGGCCGCGCAGGGCCAGGGAACACATTGATAGGCGTAAACGGGTCGTAGGGCACGTCGGAAGTGGTGATAAAGCCCCCTGACACCCCCGTGGCCACCTGCACGTAATAGGGCTTGAGCAGCACGATGGTGGGGCCCATCGAGAGGCCGCCCTTGAACTCGACCCGGCTGAACTCAGAGCGCGGTACCAGCACGTATTGCATGCCGCCGACGAAGCCCATCACATAGGCCCAGTTCTTTTTGTCAAACACCCACTCTCCACCACCGTTGAAGAACTGCGTGGTCGGGGTGCGGGCCTCCTCTTTGTCTTTGAAATTGGAGAGCGAGAAGGTGCCGACGAACTCAAAGCGGTTGTTCCAGCGCATGCGGCGGCGGTATTCGACGTCAAAGCCGACACCGAAGGTGTGCACATGCCCCCCGACCGAAATCGAGTTGGTCTTGGGCAGGTAGTCGTCGTCGGGCGGCAATAGGTCTTGCGCCCAAGCGCTGGGGCTCAGCAGCGCAACGGCGGCGAACCCATAAACAAGCGCAAGACGACTCAGCACACCCGATGAGGCTTAGTTGGGCGAGATGCCCAGCACCTCAACGTAAAAGACCAGCGGCGTATTGGGCGGGATCACCGGCGGCGAACCGGCGGCGCCGTAGCCCATCGCGGGGTCGAGCAGCAGGGCGGCCTTGGTGCCCACGGGCAGGCGCTGCAGGCCTTCGTCCCAACCCTTGATGACTTGGTTGCGGCCAAGGGTGAATACAAAGGGGCTTCTACCGTCCCTCATCGAACTGTCGAAAACGCGACCGTCCTCGAAAGTGCCATGATAGTTTACGATAATGTTCTGACCCGCCTTGGGCGTGGCGCCGGTGCCCCGCTCGTGGATGTAAACGCGGAGGCCCGGGAGCAGGGTCTCGATCTTGTCTTGGGGGATGGCGTAGGGCTGGAAGCTAGGCACGGGCGGGGGGACTTGAGAGGGGGGGAGTTCGTTGATGGTGACGGTCGAGGCGTCTTTTTTATCGCAGGCCACCGCGACGAGCAGCAGGGCGATGAGGGCGAGGGTGCGGTTAAAGGCGGGCATAGGCTAGGTCAGCAGCGTATTGCGGTAGCAAATCTAGGAAGCGGCGCTCGACCTCGGCCAGGGGCTGTCGGGCGCGGCCCCCGGCGGCATTGTAGTGGCCCCCACCCTCGAAATGCCCCGCGAAGGCCTGCGCCGAGAACGCACCAATCGAGCGGAACGAGAGCTTAACCTGGTCGGGGTATTCGATGAGGATCACGGCGAAGTTGATGCCGCGGATGCCTAGGGCGAAGTTGACAATGCCCTCGGTGTCGCCGGGGGCTAGGGCGTGCTGCTGCTGCCAGGTCATGGGCACGGTGATGTAAGCCGTGTGCAGCTCGGGCAGCACGCGCAGGCCGTCGGTGAGGCAACGGCCGAGGAAGCGCGTGCGGGCCTCTGAGAAGTTAGAAAAGACGAGGTTCTGGATGCGGCTGGGCTGGGCGCCGGCGTCGATCAGGTCGGCCACCCGGCGGTGCACGGCGGGCGTGGTGCTGTCGAAGCGGAACGAGCCCGTGTCGGTGAGCATGCCGGTATAGAGGCAGGTGGCCACCTCGGCGCTGAGCTGAGCCTTGGGTGGCTCGAGGGCATCGAGCAAGCGACCGACGAGCTCGCAGGTGCTGCTGGCGGTCACATCGCGCAAGCGCCAGGTGGCGAAAGGCTCAAGTTCGAGGTGGTGGTCGAGGTGCAGGCTGCGCGTGCCCGCTGCGAGGGCGGCGCGCACGGGGCCCTCGAGCGGCTCGAGACGGGCCAGCACGCCGAAATCGAGGCAAACTACGAGCTCGGCAGCAGCTAGGGCCTGCTCGCAGGCGGGGCGGTGAGCCTCGGCGTCGCGGCACGCCTCCGCGCCAGGCATCCACTGCAGGTAGTCGGGCACGGGGCTCGACAGCAGCACCTGGGCCTGATGGCCGTGGTGGTTCAAGAAATGCGCTAGCGCTAGGGCCGAACCCATCGCATCGCCGTCGGGGCGGATGTGGGTGGTGATGGCGACGCGGCGCGACTGGGCCAGATAGACCGCGAGGCCGTCGAGCAGGCGATCAGCAGCAGGGGGGGCCGGGGCCGCCTCGGGGCGCGGGCTCACTGGGGCTTCTCGGGGTTCTTGAGGTAGTCGCGCACATTGCCCAAGTTGGTCTGGGCGCTGTTGGTTCCGCAGTCGACGTCGGCCTTGAACTCGAGGTAGATGTTCTGCCGGAAGCGGACCGACTCGGGCTTGTAGCGCAGGGACTGCAGGATGGCGGGCAGTTTGTCGAGCACATCTTTACTGTTCGCACGGAAGATTCGGTAGGCCACCACCTGGGCGGGCTGGTCTTTGCCATCGGCGCCCTTGGGCTGCGGGGCGACGGTCAGCTCGGCGAGCACATGGACCAGGCCACACACGCCCGCCTTGCGCAACTCTTGTTTGAGGAAGAGGGCCTGCAGGGCCTCGCCATCGACGTATTCGGGGGCGGCGAGCAGGGGACCGGCGCCGTTGGCGTGCGACTGGGCGTGGCTGGCGTCGGGCTGGCGGTCGCCGGCGGCATAGGCAGGCTTGCCCAGGGCGAGGCCCGTGCCGGCTACGCCGGGGTCGACCGGCTCTTGGGGCTTGGCCGGGGTGGTCTTGGGCTCAGCAGAAGCCACTGGGGCTGGCGTGGGCGTCGGCTTCGGGGCGGGGGTGGGTTTCACTTCGACCAGAGCCGCGGGGGCAGGCTTGGTTTCGGCGGTCTTGACCTCCGACTTGACTTCGGTGGCTTTGGGCTGAACAACAGCGGCTTTTGGCCGCTCGACAACGACAGGAGTACTGGGTGCCGGGGTGGGCTCGGTGGCGGCGGGCTGGGCCGGTGCTGCCCTGGCGGCCTCGGCGCGGGCGGCAGCCTCTTCGGCGATTTTGGCGGCCTGGGCTGCAGCCACGGCATCGGCGGCCGAGCCTAGGGGCTTGTACACATTCTCACCGGCGACGCCACGGCAGGGCAGCACGGGCTTGAGCTCGAAGAAGATGGTCTTGCCCGCAGCGCCGAGGTTGGTTTTGGTCCAGCGGATGTCTTTGATAATGTCAGCCACCGAGCGCCGGTAGCAGTCGTTGCGGCTGAGCAGGGCACGCACCGAGCTGGTCTTGCCCTCGGCATCGATCTTGACCTCGAGGTAGACGGCGTCGGAACCGCAGCAAGCCGAGCGGGCCTCGAGCGTGCGATAAACGTAGCTGGCGACGGTGGTGCGGTCGTCGCTAAAGATGAGTTTGATCGGGTCGGCGGTGACGCTGGCCAAGTCAAGGTCGCCCTGGGCCATCACCCGCGGGGCAGTCAGCAGCAGGACTAGGCTGGCGAAAAACGAAAAAACACGCACGGCAGTAGCAGGGATAACGAGAATGATCGTCCGCAGCGAACGACGCCTCTAAAGTAACGCCAGCAAGCGTCAGGGCGTGTCTGCAGCCAGCAAAGTAGGGCCGAATGGTCAGAATTGGAGGCTCAACATGAGCCTAATGGGGGCAGCGATTGCTGATAAGCGGCTATCTTAATGGTCGAACCTATCTCGGCCTGACTGTAGTAGAAGCATCGCTCGCTGCAAGAATCGCCGAGCTCTGACTAGACGCTGACTATGCCTGCGCGCCTCTGGAAACGCCTCATCTGGGCTGGCACGACCGGCATCGAGAGTCATGCCCTGCGCGTGCGGGTGGCGATGACCAATCAGATCTCTGCCGTGGTGGTGCTGATGGTGGGTGCCATCGTCATTAGTCTAGACGCCTTGGGCCTGCGGGGGGGCTGGACCGTGATGCTGCCGCCGCTGCTGCTGCTCGCAGGGGTGCCGGTGCTGAACAAACTGCGACGCCGCACCCTAGCCCGACTGGCGGTGATCGTGGGCGTGCTCGGCTGCATCTATAGCGGCGCCTCACTGCTCGGCACGCGAGCTCAGGTGCAGCTATTTGCCTACCCCACGATGCTGATGGCGGTGGTGCTCTTTCACCGCCGCGAGACGGTGCAGATGTGGACAGGCATCGTGCTGACCATCGTGGTGAACACCCTAATCGGCTTTGAGCTGCTCATCCCGATGCCGGTGCCGGCGGTGCCGCTGTGGACGCTCGATGGCATTCGGGCCTTTGCCCTGTCAGGCTCGCTGGCGCTGCTGGTCTATACTTTCTGGCAGAACCATGTGCAACTGATGAGCCTAGTGTTTCGGAACCTGGACAAAGAGCGCGCCCGCAACGAGCTGCTAGTGAAAAAAGACCTCGAGCTGCAGGAGTATTCGGCTCGGCTCGAGGCCCAAAACAAAGCCAACGACGCTACCCTCGCCGAGCTGCGCCGAAGCAAGCAGCAGCTCGAGGAACAGGCCCACCTGACCGAGCACAGCCAGCGCGAGCTGTCGGTGCTGGTCAAAGACCTGCAGGAGAAACAGGCCGTGCTCGAACTGAACCGCTATTACGACCAGGGCATGGCGCAGCTGGCGGGCGTGCTGCGCTGGGACGAAACGCAAGACCCGGAGGCCTGGGCGAGCCGCATCGTGACCCTGCTGGTGCGCTACATCGAGGGCCTGCATGGCGCGCTCTATCGGCTCGAGCCCGCCTCAGAGGGGGCCACTACCCTATGGCTCATGGCCGCTTATGGCGTGGGTGACCTCGGCGCGCTCGAGCGCCGGATGGCACAAGACGGCAGCCTCGTGGGGCAGGTCACACTGACCCGCAAACCCGTGCACCTGACAGGGCTCGAGCGGCAGGCAGCGCGCGTGCGCACCCTGAGCACCGCAGCCGGAGCGCTGCAGCCCGCCGAGCTGCTGGTGGTGCCGCTCGAGCACAGCAACCATGTGCTGGGCGCGCTCGAGCTCGTGGGCGCCTCGGCTTTTGGGCCGCGCGTTCTGGGCTTCGTCGAGCGGGTGGCGCCCCTCATCGCCGCAGGCCTGGTGAGCCTGCGGCACCAGCAGCACATCTTTGATTTGCTCAAGCAGAAAGACACCTATGCCGAGCAGCTGATCGAGCGCGAGCAGCTGCTGCACAAGAACATCGAGAAGCTAGTCTCGGCCAACCACGACATCAAGTTCACCGAGCGCAAGCTGCGGCAGCTGCAGCAGGAGCTGCAGCTGCAGAATCAAGTGCTCCAATCGCAGCTGAGCCAGCGCGAAGGCGAGCTAGGGCACACGCGCCAGCGCCTCGACCACCTGCAGCGCCAGGCCGAGCAGAGCGAGCGCCTCGTGGTGGCGGGCATGGCCGCTGGCAAGGTGAACAGCGACCTGCAGCACCAGCTGGGCCTGATCAAAGCCGCCGATGACAACCTGGCCCTGACCCTGCCGCGGCTGGCCGAGGGGCTCGCGCGGCTCAGCGCCGGCATCGACCAGAACCAACGCGTGGCTTTCTATGAGTTGGCGCGGAGGGTGATCGCCCGCCCACTCGACACACCCACGCAGGGTGGCACTGAGCGCGCCCGGCGACGAACGCTCACCCAACAGTTGAGCGAAGCCCAAGTGGCCGACGCCGACGAGGTGGCGCGCCGACTCGTCGAGGCTGGCCTCGACGGCGAAGTGAGCCCGTATCTAAACCTGCTCGCCTCCCCCTCGGGCCCACTGGCAGTGGACCTGATCACGGCCGTGGCTCAGATGCGGCAGAACGTAGCCACCATCGGTCAGGCTGTGGACCACGAGCGGCGCATGGCCCTAGCCCTCGGCCAAGTGCTGCACCTGAACCTCGAGCGCAGCAGCTGTCAGCTCAAAGATCAAGTGAACACTGCCCTGACCCTGCTGCAGCCCGAGCTCAAGGGGCTCGAGCTGGTGGTGCACCTCGAGCCGGTGCCGACGCTGATCGCACCGGCGCTGAGACTGCAGCAGGCCGTGATGGTGCTGCTCGAGCAGACCATCAAGCTGCTCAAGCGCCGGGGGCGCACCCATCTGGTGCTGCTCGTCGAGGGCACCGAAGTGGTGCTGCGGGTGCTGAACGACGAAACCGGGCTCGGCAGCGAGCAGGCCCAGTTGTTGCAGCGCAGCGATGCACCTGAGCATCCGCTGCAGACGGTGCACACCACAGCAGAAGCTCTGGGGGGCACGCTCGAGGTGTTCGCCGACGGGCGGCACGTACGCATCGAGCTGCGCCTGCCCCTGCCGAGCGAGCCTCAGCTGCACGGGCGCCTCGGCATGAGCGAAACGGGTGCGAAGGGTAACGGCCATGAAGCGACCTCTGAGGGGTCGGCGCCAAGCACGACCGAAGCGGCGCGATCTTAAGTCAACTCTCCTGCAGGGGCGCGTCAGCGCCTAGCGGGCTGAGGCGCGGGCGGCGTAAAGGGCAGCGAGGCCTTGAAAGCCTCGTAGGGCGCATCAAGCGTCTGCGTGCCTGTACAGCGCAGCTGCTGCGCGCGGGTGTGGATGGCATTGACGCGGTTGCCGGGGTCGGGGTGGGTGCTGAGGAACTGGGGCGTGCCCTGGCCTTGCTGCATCTTTTGCAGCTTCTCAAAGAAGCGCGCCGCGCCAAAGGCCGGATAGCCGGTGTTGCACAGATAGCGCACGCTCCACTCGTCGGCCTCGCGCTCGTGGCTGCGGCTGAAGCTGAGCGAGGCTAGGCCCTGTGCGATCTGCGCGGCCTGCTGAGCGAGCCCGCCTGAGTTGCTGCCGAGAGCCATTTGGCTGATGATCGCGATGCCATAGGCCTTCTCGAGCTGGCGTGAGGTGTGGCGGCGGTCGGCGTGCGCCATCTCGTGGCCCATGACGCCAGCGAGTTCATACTCGGCGTCTAAGAACCGAATCAAGCCCGTGTACACATAGATATAACCGCCCGGCGCGCAGAAGGCATTCAGCACATCCTTATTGATGATGCGCACACGCCAAGGGAACTGCTTGGCGTAGCGTACCTGCCCCGAGGCCAGCAGGCGGTCGACGATCTGCTGGATATACGCATAGGCCTGTGGGTGCTGCGCAGGGTCGAGAATGGGATACTCGGCGGGATTGCCATCGATCTCGGCGGCAGTGCGCTGGCCCAGGGCGAGATCGTCGCGCAGGCTGAAGAAGAGCTGGCGCTCACTCAGGTGCTCGTCGGGGTGTGTGAGCGCGGGTGCCGGGTGGGGCGTGACCCACGCCACGGTAAGCAGATAGCCGAACAGGAACAATGCGGCGAGCAGGGTGCGGAGCATAACAAAGGGAGGTGATCGCTGAAACGTAAACGCAAGATGGCTCACGACTGGTGTGGGCGCCAGACCATGGTGATGTGTTCGATGCCGGCCTCGAGGTAGCGCTCGCCCTCGGGCACGAAGCCGAGCCGCGCGTAGAAAGCCTGAGCGTGCACCTGGGCGTGTAGGTAAACCGTGCGCTGGCGATGCTCGGGTGGCAGATGATCGAGCAGGTGCTGCACGACCACATGGCCTAGGCCGCGCCCGCGATAGGCCCGCCGCACGGCGCAACGCTCGACCTTGACCCTGCCCGCCTCGGTCAGCCGCCAGCGCGCAGTGGCGAAGGGCACGCCGTCGAGGCGCGCTAGGTAGTGAGTGGACTCGGCCTCGTGCTCGAGCTCGATCGCGCGGGGCACCTGCTGCTCATCGCAGAAGACCTCAAAGCGAATGGCGTGGACCGCGTCGAGATCGTCGGGGGTGACGACCTGGGCGATGGTCAGACCGGCAGGGGGGATGGGCATGCTGCAAACCTAGTGGGCCACACTATTCGGCACGTCGAGGTCAGGCGGCGCGCTGTGGGTCTATCTTTGGGGAAAATCTCTAACGCTATGGTTCTCTTGATCTTTGGCATCGTGCTCGCCCTCGTGGGGCTGGGTCTGGCCCGCACCAACCCCAAAGCCGTGCAGGGCGGCCGCCTGCTGGCGCTGGGCGGCATCGTGCTGGCTGTGCTGGGTTTTTTCACCTCGATGGTGAAGCAAATCGAGCCCGGTGAGGTGGGCGTGAAAAAGCTGTTCGGCTCGGTGGACACGAGCGACGTGCTCACCAACGGCCTGCACGTGATCAACCCCCTGACCGAGGTGATCATCTATGACACCAAAACGATCGAATACACCATGAGCGCGACGCACAACGAGGGTGATGTGTCGGGCGACGATGCCATTCGTGTGCTGACCAGCGACGGCCTCGAGGTGGTAATCGACCTGACGGTGCTGTTTCACCTCGACCCGAACCGTGCGCCGTTTATCCTGAACTCGCTGGGCTCGACCACGCGCGAGGTGGTGGACAAGATCGTGCGCCCGCAAGCGAAGACGAAGATTCGTGACAACGCGGTGTACTTCGACGCCGTATCGCTGTTCAGCAGCAAGCGTGAGGCCTTCCACGACAAAATCTACAAGGATCTGACCGAGGTCTTTGCGGCCCGGGGCATCATTCTCGAAGACATCTTGATCCGCAACGTGGCGCTGCCGCAAAGCGTCAAGGAATCGATCGAGGCCAAGATCAACGCCGAGCAGGAGTCGCAGAAGATGCAGTTCGTGCTGCAGAAGGAAAAGCAAGAGGCTGACCGCAAGCGCGTGGAGGCGCAGGGCATCGCCGACTATCAGCGCATCATCACCAGCACGCTGACCGACCGCCAGCTGCAGTATGAGCAGATCAAGGCACAGATGGAGCTGGCCAAGAGCCCGAACTCGAAAATCATCGTGCTGGGCGGCGGCAAAAACTCACCCATCCTGCTGCAAGGCAACTAAGACACCGCTCTGATTCTGCTATGCGCAAGACGCTCTTGATGATCTTAGACGGCTGGGGCATCGCCACCGACCCCAGCGTGAGCGCCATCGACCAAGGGAATGTGCCCTTTTATCGGCGCTGCCTGGCGACATATCCGAACAGCCGCCTGCAGGCCAGCGAAGAGGCCGTGGGCCTGCCCAAGCGGCAGTTTGGCAACAGCGAGGTGGGGCACATGCACCTGGGCGCCGGGCGGGTGATCTATCAAGAGCTGGTGCGCATTCAGCGAGACCTCGACAGCGGGGCCTTTGCCCAGTTGCCAGCCTACCAAGCCCTGCTCAACGAGGTGCGCAACGGGCGTCGGCTGCACCTGATCGGCCTCTTGAGCGACGGCGGCGTGCACAGCCACGTGAACCACCTCGAGGGCCTGATCGCCCAGCTGGCCAAAGACGGCGTGCGCGAGAACGTGTTCATTCACGTCATCACCGACGGGCGCGACACGGGGCCGCAGACGGGTCTGAAGTTCGCGCGCGAGCTGGAGTCGTATCTGCGGCAGAAGGGCGTGGGCCGCGTGGCCACCGTCTGCGGCCGCTATTATGCGATGGACCGCGACAAGCGCTGGGAGCGGGTGAAGAAGGCCTATGACCTGCTGGTGCACGCCGCGGGCGCCGCCCACGACGGCGGACCGGCGGGCATCAAGGCTAGCTATGACGCGGGCGTGACCGATGAGTTCATCGAGCCGATCGCGGTGCAGCGCGAGGGCAAGCCCATCGCCAAGATTCAGAATGGCGACGCGGTGCTGTTCTACAACTACCGCACCGATCGGGGGCGCGAGCTGACGATGGCGCTGACGCAGCAAGCCTTTCCAGAGCAGGGCATGACGCCGCTGGAGCTGTATTACTGCACGATGACGCGCTACGACGAGTCGTTCAAGGGCGTGCAGGTGATTTTTGAAAAAGACGACATCACGCGCACGATGGGCGAGGTGGTGAGCGCGGCGGGCCTGCAGCAGATTCGCATCGCCGAGACGGAGAAGTATCCGCACGTGACGTTCTTTTTCAACGGTGGCCGCGAAGAGGCCTTTACGGGCGAGCAGCGCATCCTCATCCCCAGCCCCAAGGTGGCGACCTATGACCTGCAGCCCGAGATGAGCGCGCGCGAGATTCGCGATGCGATAATCCCTGAGTTGCAGAAGGGCGCGGCGAGCTTCATCTGCCTGAACTTCGCTAACCCGGACATGGTGGGGCACACGGGCGTGATGGAGGCGGCGATCAAGGCTGTCGAGACCGTGGACGCCTGCGCCGAAGAAGTAACACGCGTCGCGACGGCGGCGGGGTATGACGTACTGATCCTCGCCGACCACGGCAACGCCGACACGATGCGCAACCCTGACGGCACGCCTCACACCGCGCACACCACGGCGCTGGTGCCGTGCATCTACATCAGCGCCACACCTAGTGAAAAGCTCAGTGTAGCCGACGGCTCGCTGGCCGACATCGCCCCCACCCTGCTGAGCCGCATGGGCCTGCCGATTCCAAGTGAGATGACGGGGCGCGTGCTCGTGCAAGCACTCTAATACGCTGAAGTATGCTTAGCCAACTGAACCGCATCGTAGCCTGGGGACTCGTGGCGGTGGGAGTGGTGCACGGGCTGGTGAGCTTCGTCGCGTATGACCGGCTGAGCGATGCTGCACTGTGGTTCTTTAGCGCGGCGCTGGCGTTAATCTTCGCCGGCCTACTGAATGTGGTTCAGCTGTCGCACCCACCGGCGCGCACGGCAACTTGGGCTGCTCGTGTAGCCAACATTCTGCTGCTGTGCTTTGTATTGGTGTATGCCGGACGTCATCCGCTGCGTGCGCTGAGCGACCCGGCGTCTGTAACGCTGGTGGTGCTGACGTGCAGCGCTACCGTTTTTTCCTTTCTTCGACGCCAAGAAACATGACCTACGAAGCCATCGTCGTCGAGCCGCAGCACGCCCCAGGCGTGGCCCTGCTGCGCATCAACCGGCCCAAGCAACTCAATGCCCTGAACCTGCAGGTGATGACCGAGCTGGCCGAGGCCGCCACGGCCCTCGATGGCGAGCCAAGCGTGCGCTGCCTAGTGATCACAGGCGACGCGCGAGCGTTCGCGGCGGGGGCTGACATCACCGAGATGGCTGACAAAGGCCTAGTGGACATGATCAGCCGGGCGCAGTTCGGCCGGTGGGCGCAGCTCAAGGCGGTGAAGAAGCCGATCGTGGCGGCGGTGAGCGGCTTTGCCCTCGGGGGCGGCTGCGAACTGGCGATGCTGTGTGACCTGATCGTGGCGAGCGAGTCGGCGCAGTTTGGGCAGCCAGAGATCAAGCTCGGGGTGATTCCGGGCGCGGGGGGCACGCAGCGGCTGTCGCTGGCGGTGGGCAAGGCCCGCGCGATGGAGGTGGTGCTGACCGGTCGGCCCATCACGGCCGCCGAAGCCCACGCCGCCGGACTTGTGAACCGCGTGGTGCCCGTCGAACTCTACCTCATCGAGGCGGTGAAGCTGGCGAGCGAGATCGCCGCGCAGGCGCCGCTGGCCGTGCGGATGGGCAAAGAGTCGGTGCTCGCAGCATTCGAGCCGGGGCTGACGGTGGGCATGGACACCGAGCGCCGCAACTTCTACAGCCTCTTTGCCACGCGCGACCAGAAAGAGGGCATGCAGGCGTTTATGGAGAAGCGCCCGCCGCAGTGGACGGGGCAGTAACTTGTGTGTGATGCCGCTCACGATCGACGAAGTCAAGCGCCAGGCCCAGATCAAACACGACTGGACCTATGCCGACTATGCCCAGCTGCCCAGCGAGCTGCGCTGTGAGATCTATGATGGGAACCTAACCATGTCGCCCTCGCCTAAGTTTGAACACCAACTCATCGCTAGCGCCGTCTATGATCTGATCACGGCGTGGAATGCTGCCGAGCGCAGCTACTTCGTGGTGATTCCGCCGATGGATGTGGTACTGAACGACCTGCGGGTTGTGCAGCCTGATCTGGTGGTTCTGAGCCGCGCACGTCAACATCTCGTGCGAAACGGAGTGATCATGGGCGCGCCCGACTTGGTGGTCGAGGTGCTGTCGCCGAGCTCGATGCGCCATGACCGCACGGTGAAGTTCCGCTACTATGAAGAGGCGGGCGTGGCGGAGTATTGGCTGGTGGACCCTGGCACGAAAGCAGTCGAGGTCTATAGCCTGCAGCGCGAGGGCGAGTTTGCGGGGCGCTATGACCTGCTCTATGACGGCGAGCGGCCCGAGCACCGCTGGTCTGCCGTGCTACCCGGGCTCACCTTCGAGCAGCCTGAGCTTTTTCGCCACATCCCTGGACTATAACTGACACGACACATGAGCACACACATCAACTATGACAGCCTCACCGACGCGCTGACTGGCCTGAAGCAGCGCGGCTACACGTATGATTTCAACATTGCCGACGACTGCCTCGAGTGTCAGGTGCTGAATGCGCAGTTCACCCAAGACATGTTTGACGTGGACGAGGTGCATCGCTTTGAGGGCGACTCGAACCCGTCGGACTCGAGCATCGTCTATGCGATCACGAGCAGCTCGGGCGTCAAGGGCACGCTCGTGAATGCCTTCGGCATGTATGCCGAGGCCCTGCCCGAGGCGCTGCGTGACAAGCTGCGCTACCGTCCACATTAACCCACTGGATTATGCATCGTCTGCTCGCGCTCATCTGCTGCCTCGCCCTCGCGCGAACAGGCACCGCCCAAAACACCCTCAGCTATGACAGCACCGCCGGGCCGGGCCGCGCGCGACTCGCCGAGGCCGCCTGGCTGCAGGGCACCTGGGTGGGCACGGGCCTCGGCATGCAGGTGGAGGAGAGCTGGTCGCTGCCCCAACACGACGCCATGATGGGCATGTTTCGTGGGTGGACCGAGCGTGGCGTGGCGTTTTACGAATTCTGGCTGCTGCGGCAGGAGGGCGAGACGCTGGTGCTGCGGCTGAAGCACTTCAACCCCGACCTGAAGGGCTGGGAGGAGAAGGATGGGATGGTGAACTTCCGCTTGGTGAAGGCGGAGAAAGACGCGCTGTATTTCTCGGGGCTGACCTATCGGCTGGTGGCGCCGGATCGGCTCGAGGTGTGGCTGCGCATGAAGAACAAAGACGGCACGCGGCGTGAAGAGCTGTTCACCTTCACGCGCGAACGCGAACGTGCGTTTGACCAAAAGAAGGACTGACGTCGAGCAGTCGTAGGGAAACGGCAAAGCCCGGCCTCCGAACGTGCGTTCGACCAAAAGAAGGACTGACGTTGAGCAGTCGTAAGGAACGGAAACATCCGGCCCCGCGAACGTGCGTTCGACCAAAAGAAGGACTGAGGTTGAGCAGTCGTAGGGAACGGAAACATCTAGCTCCTCGAACGCGCGTTCGACCAAAAGAGAGACTGGTGTGGGGTATTCGTGGGGGAACGGCAATACCCAGCCACGAAACGGGGAGTTATCCTCGAATCGCGACCGGTCGGTGCCGGATATCTCGCTACTGCTCTCCCGGCTGGGAGTGGGCGGTAGTGGGCTGATCAGCCCTGGGGTGCTGTCGGCTTTGTGGGCCTTCAGCGTTTTTGTGTCTCCCGACG
>VYMD01000058.1_pt1 | contig 57652 bp, 54 predicted proteins | sample 5115311 | NCBI WGS metagenome assembly VYMD01 (sample SAMN12291779, study PRJNA351875) | freshwater metagenome | isolation source: freshwater lake | place: USA: Michigan, Wintergreen Lake | collected 2013-08-08
AAGTACCTGAATTTTCCCCCTGATCACTCCCATGCCTGGTACTTTTTGATTGACAAAAAGTCTAAAAGTCTTACCCAACAAGGTTTTTAGATTTATTCAGCAGACCCTAATTAGCAAAGGTTAAGCTGTGCCTCACAGATGCGAGAACCGCTATAGATAAATTAAGAGTGAAGTCTAATAATTTGTCATTGCCTAACGGGTGCATCTCACATTTGCAGAAATACCGACAACCAGCAATTATCAGTGACTCTTAAATTATCACAGATATATCAGCAGCTGTCTGTCAGCATCCCACCGAAAAACTAATGCGCGGGGGGCTTGGGGGCGGCGCCACGCACCCAACGGGGGGTTTGGGGGGTAGAACCCCCCAAAAGCTTGGATTGAGCGATAAAACCGACAGTAACGCCCGATTTTAGCCGAGAGTGTCCCCGTAAAAATCCCAACTTGGTAGATTTACAAAAATGAGATGCACCCTTGCCTAACCCACCCTACCTAACTTCTATCTCCTATCTCTTTTTAATGAAAAAACTATGTCAATTCCCTTGATTCTTGCTTCCGCTTCTCCTGCGCGCAAAAAACTATTACAAATGGTGGGAATCGATCCGATTGTGCGAGTGAGTAACTTTGATGAATCCACAATTAATGCTGATGATACTCTCCATCTTGTCCAAACTTTAGCCCAATGTAAAGCGCAAACGATCGCCCCTAAATTTGATACAGGATTAATTCTTGGTTGCGATTCTGTCTTAGAAGTAGCGGGGGAAGTCTATGGCAAACCCAAGGATAAATCAGAAGCGATCGAGCGTTGGCAAAAAATGCGCGGTCAGGTGGGTACACTCTATACAGGTCATGCTTTAATCGATCGAGTTAATAATCAAACTTTGACTCGTTGTGGGATCACTAAAGTTCACTTTGCCAATATCAGTGATGAAACAATTATTGCCTACGTTGACACCGAAGAACCCCTCAAATGTGCCGGCTGTTTTGCCCTAGAAGGAAAGGGGGGTCTATTCGTGGAAAGATTAGAGGGATGTCACAGTAATGTTATCGGTTTAAGTTTGCCCCTATTTAGGCAGATGTTAACGGATTTTGGCTACCAAATCACTGACTTTTGGTGATCTTTTTGCTGATAATTTCCCCAAATTTATTGGCAAAAAGGCTTGACAAATTCTCAGATTTGCGTTAACCTTTTATTATAATGGGAATCCGTGTCGCCCTGCGAACCCCTCTTTTTTCTATCCGATAGCCCCAAAATTTTTAACCCTTTCCTTTTCACTTTTTCCCGAAAAAACTATGTCTTGCTTGCGCGTGGGAATTGCCGGTCCGGTGGGTTCAGGAAAAACAGCCCTGCTCGATGCCCTGTGTAAAAATTTGCGGGATCAATATCCGATCGCCGTAGTCACCAATGACATTTATACTCAAGAAGATGCCCAATTTTTAGTGCGATCGCAAGCTTTAGCCCCGGAAAGAATTTTAGGAGTAGAAACGGGAGGATGTCCCCATACAGCTATTCGCGAGGATGCCTCAATTAACTTAGTTGCCATTGAACAGTTAGAGAGAAAATTTGCTAACTTAAAGTTAATTTTTCTGGAAAGTGGTGGCGACAATTTAGCGGCAACCTTTAGCCCCGAATTAGTAGATTTAACCATCTATGTAATTGACGTGGCAGCCGGAGATAAAATCCCTCGCAAAGGGGGACCTGGTATCACCAAATCGGATTTATTGGTAATCAATAAAATAGATTTAGCCCCGATGGTGGGGGCAGATTTAGGGGTGATGGATAGAGATGCCAAAAAAATGCGCGGGGATAAACCCTTTATCTTCACCAACTTGAAAACACGGGAAGGATTAGAGCGAGTGATTGCCTTTATTGAAAAGAATTTATAATAAACTATTACTAGGAATAAAAAAGAGAGCGCCAGAAAAATTTAGGTAAAGCTAACATTCTTTTCCAGCGCCAAGGTTCCTGATAAAGTCGGTATAACCACTCTAAATTATTGTCACAGAAAAAGCGAGGGGCGCGGATTTTTGTACCGGACCAGATATCAAAACTACCCCCCACACCTACCCAGATAGCTTGGGGACAGAGATAGCGATGTTCCCTAATCCAATATTCTTGTCGGGGTACTCCCAAACCAACTAAAATTAACCGCGGTTGTTGATCTTTTAACACCTCAATCCAATCGGACATTTCCGCGGAGGATAGATAACCGTGGTTAGTCAGAATACGGATATTAGGTATCTTTTTTTGCCAATTACTTGCCGCTTTTTCCGTAATCCCCGGGTTACCACCAAAAAAAGCAATAGGAAAACTCTCTCCCTGCATTCCTAACTCAGTAATTAAGGATTCTGATAATTCAATACCGGGGCAGCGGGTTTGTTTTTTGCCCCTTAATTTTAAGTAAATAACAATCCCAGCGCCGTCGGGAATAACTAAATCTGCTTCCCGAATAACTTGTGCCACTTTGGCATCATTTTCCCCTAACATGGCCATTTCTGCATTAAGAGTGACAACGTGGGAACCAAAACCTTGATAGACGCGATCAATTAACCAACGACTGTAGTTATCGAGGAGATGAACTGGTAAACCGAGAACTGAATATTTAGGGGGAGTTTCTAGCATATAAGTCATCTTGATTTAGTTGTCATTTGATCGAGAAATTGGCACAAAATCCACCCCAAAACTAGAACGAGAACCGGGTTTAACTACCACTAATTGCACGGATTGATTGCGATCGCCAGATGGTAAAAATCGCACTGGATTAGTTGCCCCAGGCACAGAAAAATTACTGCTTCTTAACGCCTGTTGAACTCCCTCTCGGCTAGATTCTGCCTTAATTCCAGCGATTAAAGCCTGGGTAGCGTCATAGGCGGTAGCAGTGCGCCAATTTACGTCTCCTTGCCACAATTGGCGGGAATTATTGACAAAAGGACTATTCGGATTAGCCCCTAAATGCCAAGCGACAGCGACAATCATGCCCAGGGCATTTTTTCCGCCTACATCCAGAGTTTTGGGGCTATAAACGTCATCACCCGCCACAATCGGTAATTTTTGACCATTGATTTGAACCACCTGCAAAGCCTCATCTAGGGTACCACTATCCCCAAGAAGGGCGATTAGATTTGCTCCCTCCTGTTGAGCTTGTTGGAGGCTTTTAGAAGGGGTAAAAGTCAGGGAAGATAGATCAAATTCACTCACCACTTGACCTCCTCCTAATCCTAAAGCGGTGATAAATTCAGATTTTAGGGATTGACTATAATTACTTTGGGAGTTAAAAAATACCACTGCCTTGACGTTAGGAATTTTTTGCAAGCTAGATTCGGCTAATGCCCGTGCCGCCACAAAATCACTGGGAACAGAACGAAAGATATAGTCACCAAAATTGGAGAGTTTAACTGAGGTACTGATGGGGGAAATCATTACTAATCCTGCTTTTTGATAGATAGCAGCTGCGGCTAAAGAGGTATCACTGCTAGTGTGTCCTACTACTCCTAAAATGCTGTTATCAGCCGCTAATTTTTGGGCAATTTGAGCGGCAATTTCGGGATTATCAGCATCATCAGCAATGAGAACTTTTAAAGGAATGCCATTAATTCCTCCAGTTTGATTGATTTGATTTTGAGATTGGGCAACTCCTCGTAAAACTTCTAGGGCGGTGTTGACATTGCTCCCAATTGGCACGGAAACGGCGATAGTATTGGACTTAGCTTGACCAATACGGGCGTTATTTAAGTAGATGAGAGCTTCGGGATCATTTTGATTAGTTTGCAGGGATTTTTCTAGGAGGTAAACTGCTTGCTGAAAGTCGCCTTTTCCCAGTGCCTGTATGGCAGCTTGTTTGTCAGAAGAAGCCCCTTCAACTATTAATAAGTTTTCCCCTTGACTAAATTTTGCTTGTGCCGATACCGATTTTTGCTCTGGTGATATTTTATCTATTTCAGAAAGATTGGTTGGGTTATTTTTTCCTTGAAAACGATTGTATAACCACCAACTACCTACCCCAAAAAATATTAGGGTAATCAGCAGGGCTAAAAGGAGGGGAACTGTATCATTTTTCTGGCTCATGGGCTGATCAGCTAAGATTAAATTAATGGTTTAATCGAGATTTATAGTTAATAAAAGTAACATTCTTTGGTTTTGAATAGTCCAATTAAAGTCTGAATTGCACCACTACCAGATATACCCTGATAGAATACCTCATTTTGGGTCTGATAGTCAAGACATTGTTTAAATGCGTCTTAGCTTATTAGCGATACATTACCTTTTTGTTTGGGAATCTTCTAAATGTTTTACTAAAACATTTGAGGATAAAGGACCGTGTAAATGACTCCAGGGTAAAACCTGTTCTAAACGCCATTGCTGATGGACGTAATAATCTAGAGGGGGAATTTGTCCTTTTAGTTCCTTAAAAGCCCGTTTATAACTGCCTAAAGAATCACCGTAACCACGGGTTAATTCTAACAGGGAAGTTAAGCGGCGATCACCTCTAGATAAGAGGGCTTGAATTACTGACCAATTATAACTTTCTGGTCGAAATTCTATGCCCTGTTTACCTAATTGTTTCTCTAGATATTTTAATCTTTTTTCGGCCATTTTATTAACTCCAAACCACTGAAAAGGAGTATGGGATTTAGGCACAAAGGTGCTGCAACCGAAAGAGATTCGCAGTCCAGAGGCGGCTTTTTTTAAGGCTATTAACATTTCCACAGTCGCCGCAATATCTTCGGTTTCTTCTCCCGGTATTCCCACCATACCATAGAGTTTTATCCCTTTTAAACCGCCCGCTTTGGCATTAATGGCAGCTTGGATAATTTCATCATTGGCTAACTTTTTGTTGATAATTTCTCGCAGGCGATCGGAACCACTTTCTACGGCAATAGTAATTGATTTGGTGTCTCTTTGGGATAAAATTCTGGCTAATTTTTCCGTGACTGTATTAGTTCTAACTGAGGCGATCGAGAGTCTAACTCCCTCAAATTGTGGTTGAAAAAGATAATCAAGTAAGGTTTCAAATTCAGGATGTTGACTGACGGAAGCCCCTAATAAACCCAGGCGATCGGTCACTTTTAAACCTTTTTCAATGGCGGGAATTAAAGATTCTAAACTAGCGGTACGAAAGGGTAAAGTTAGATAACTAGCTAAACAAAAACGGCACATTTCTGGACAACTTCGCACCACCTCTACCATATAAATATTCTCCCATGCCGCTTGTTTTGTTACCACCGTAGAAGCAGCAAGAGTGTTACTGCGATAGGTTTGTTTACTAACAAAGGCAGCCACATTATTATCTATGGGTAGAATTGCTGTAATTTCACCTTCAGGACTATCATAATTAACGGTATATAAACTAGGAACATATACCCCCGGAACCTGTGCCAAATGACGGAGTTTTGTCGGGCGATCGGCGTTTCTAACCTCTTGATAGGCATTAATAAAATCAGCAATTAAATTTTCACCATCTCCCAATAAAATTACATCAAAAAAAGCGGCAAAAGGTTCGGGATTGGCGGTTAAAACTGGCCCACCTCCGAAAATTATCGCTTGCCGATCTTGCCGTTGATGACTGTGACAAGGAATTTCTAAAGATTCTAACAGCGAGAGGATATTAACATAGTCTAATTCCCAAGAAAAGGAAAAGCCGACTAATTCGGGATAACGGGGTAAAGATTCTTGAAAATCCGTAAATAAACGACTAACTTGTATATCCGATCGCAGGGCTAAAGTTGCCCAAACAATTTGATAACCTAAACTGGTTATCCCTAGGGAATACTGATTAGGGAAAGCAAAAATAGTTCTAAGGGCATCACTGTGGGATATTGCGGGAGTAAAGAGTAGTTTTTCGTCTTGTAAGATGGTCATTTCAGTTATCAGTTATCAGTTATCAGTTATCAGAACGTAGGTTGGGTTGAAGCATGAAACCCAACGCCAGCTCATGTTACGAAGTGCGCTAACCCATCCTACAAATAATTGTGCCTCCCTACTTATAAGTTTAATTTAAATCCGGAGGTGAAGGAGGGGAAAATATCTCGGCATACAGTTCTATGATCATATCTAAGGTTATGATCCTGGGGATTCGGTGGTCAGGAACAAATTCAAGTTATACTTCCTCCCTAGGGATAGCTATTGTATTTACAGGAGATTTTCTCTTATATCCTAGCAGCTTAACTAGGTGTCGATTTTATTCCTGAGCGCCGCTTTCAAGCAACTCTTTATCTCCTTCACCCCAGCCGGAACGAAATCTATGAATAACCCGGAAGAATACGTTATAATCATGGCGAAAATCCTGGATTTAACCATTCCCGATCGCTATTTAAATTCTGTGGTTGAAAACTGGCAACGCTTGCAAGAAATCGCCAGTTTAGTGACAGAATTTCCCTTAGAGGATGACGGGGAAAGCGCCCTCAGCTTTGAACCATGACTATTTCTGTGAGCAATTTAGCTCAATCGAGCCAAAATCGTCAAACTAGCGCCTTAGAAGTTATTAGCCAGACTTTGGCGGCGATAGAGGCGAAAAATCCCCATTTAAATTGCTTTACCGACATTTTACACCCCAGAGCGCTCGCTCAAGCCCAAAAAATTGATCTAGCGATCGCCAATGGGGAACCCGTCGGTGTCTTAGCGGGAGTCCCCTTCGCCGTCAAAAATCTCTTTGATATCGAGGGAATCATCACTTTAGCAGGTTCCAAAATCAATCGAGATAATCCCCCAGCAAGACAGGATGCGATCGCTATACAAACCCTAGAAGCAGCCGGGGCGGTTTTGGTGGGGGCGACCAATATGGATGAGTACGCCTACGGTTTTGTCACCGAAAATGCCCATTATGGAGCAACTCCCAACCCCCTCGATCCTAGTCGCGTCTCGGGGGGATCCTCCGGTGGTTCCGCCGCCGCCGTTGCCGCTAATTTAGTGCCTCTCGCCCTCGGTTCCGATACTAATGGTTCGGTGAGGGTTCCCGCCGCTTGCTGTGGCGTGGTGGGGCTAAAACCCACCTTTGGGCGCGTATCCCGTCAGGGCTTATTTTTGTTCGTTAGTAGTTTGGATCATCTGGGATTTTTTAGCGGCAATGTGGCGGATATGGCGGCTATTTGGAGTCTTTTGGCTAAAAATAACCTTAAAGCCCCTTTAAATGGCTTAGAGGGCGTAAAAATAGCCCTTGCCGACGATTATTTTCAGCAGGGAGCCGAACCAGAAGTAATCGAGGCGGTGACAGCGATCGCCGAACGTTTAGGAGTTACCAAAAAAATCACCATTCCCGAAACCGCCCGCGCCAGAGCAGCCGCCTATATAATTACCGCTTCCGAGGGCGCAAATTGGCATTTACCGCGTTTACAGACCAGATTAGAGGATTTTGACCCCGCAACCCGGGATCGCTTCTTGGCAGGGGCATTAATTCCCTCTAGCTGGTATTTACAGGCTCAACGTTTTCGCCGTTGGTATCGCGATCGTCTGCGAGAGATTTTCACCGAAGTCGATATTATCCTCACCCCGACGATTCCCTGTATTGCGCCACCGTTAGGAGTAGAAAAAATGATTATTGACGGGCAAGAGCTATTAATTAGACCTAATTTAGGCAGATTCACCCAACCTTTTTCTTTTATCGGTTTACCTGCCCTTTCGTTGCCGATTAAACGCCCATCCCAGCTACCTTTAGGTTTGCAAATCATCGCCGCTCCTGATCGCGAAGACTTAATCCTAAGCGTAGCCAAGGTTTTAGAAGAAATGCTTGCTTAAAGACGGGATTTTGCTAGAATCTTAAATTAATGTCAAGCATCGATCATCATGAATAACCCTCTAAACAAAAAAATCGCTATCTACTACCCTTGTTTTTTGGGTGGTGGTGCGGAAGCGGTTGCTCTCTGGATGATGGAAGCTTTGAAAGATAAGTATCATCTGACTCTAATAACTTTTGCTGACCTCGATTGGCAACGGTTGAATTTAATGTATGGAACAACTTTAAATGCTCAATCAATCAAAGTTGATTCTTTACTACCCAAGAGCTTCTATCGTGTCAATAATGCCCTAGCTTCTAATAATAAACACTTTCGACAATTAGCTATTCATCTCAGTTTAAGACATTGTAAACAAAAGCAGCAAGATTACGATTTAGTAATTTCTGCTTATAACGCTGCCGATTTGGGTAAGCCTGGTATGCAGTACATTCACTGGATTAAGGTCTTAGAAGGTGGAGAGTTAGCCCGGAAGTATTATAATCGTATCTCTAATTTTTCTGTGGATAATTTGAAAAAAAACTTCTCTTTAGCCAATTCAGGGGCAGTAGCAGCAGCCATTAAAGACTATTATGGAATTGATGCTAAAGTTGTTTATCCTCCAGTAGTAATTAAACCAGCTGATATTGCTTGGCAAGATAAGGAAAATGCCTTTATCTGTAGCGGTCGTTTAGTAGAGGCCAAACAACCCCATCGGGTGATACAATGTTTGGAACAAGTTCGTCAAAAAGGAATTGATCTTAAACTCTATATTACCGGAGGCGGTGGCGGTAACGCTGAGGCTAAATATAAGCGTTATTTGGATCAGTTAATTCGAGATAATTCTGATTGGGTTCAGCTATTGGAAAATCTTAGTTATAAAGAATACTCCCAAGTTTTATACCGTTGTAAGTATGGTATTCATTTTAAACCTGAACCCTTTGGCATTTCTATCGCCGAGATGGTAAAAGCTGGCATCATTCCCTTCACCCGTGAAGGAGGGGGACCAGCAGAAATTATTGGTCAAGAAAACACCGATTTGTTTTTTAATAATCTTGAGGAGGCGGTAGAAAAAATTGCCCATGTGATGCAAAATGAAAGTAAGCAATATCAATTACTTTCCTCTTTGGAGAAACAAAAAATATTGTTTTCTACAGATAAGTTTATGGAAGATATTAATAATGTAGTTACTGGTTATCTACAAGGAAATCTATGAAAATTGTCATCCCAATCGTGTTTTATCGCAAAGGAGGAGTAGAAAGAGTCATTATCTCTTTAATACCTAGCTTATTAGAATACGTCGAACAAATTATTATCGTCCTTCCTCGTAATGATATTGAATATTTTAAGTCTTTAATGCCTGATTCCGATAAACTTATCTATGAGGATTTTGCTTTTTACCCCCAGAGTTTTGAGACAAAACTAATCTATTTTTATGGTCTTCTAGCGAATTTTTACAAAACCCTAAGACTGACTTCTATTTATCGTCTTTTCTCTCGTAGAATTGAACTTTTACGCATCGAAGCAAGAATTAATCAGATTATCAAGCGTTACCAAGCTGATCACTGTTTGTATGGGATGACTAATCGGATTTCTCCCCCCAATGTCAAGGTTACTTTAAGTGGCCTTATTTATGATGTCTTTTGGCAATTTGCTCCCTTAACTTACTCAGAATCCTATCAAGAACCCTACAATGAAGTCTTAAAAGAATGGTTAGATAAGGCCGATCTACTGTTCACGATTTCCCAAAAAACTAAAGACGATGTTTTAAAGGTTTTTCCCAATGCTACCTATGCTAGTAAGTTAAAACCTGTACCCTTAGCAGGATTTGTCGAGCAGTCTAATCCCAAGAGTGATTTAGTCAAAAGTGAGCTAGTTACTTTTTATTTTCCCTCCTCCTTTGGTATCTACAAAGATCATCTGACTTTGCTCAAAGCAGCCATTAAACTAGCGAAACAAGGTTTAAAATTTCAAATAGTTTTCATCGGTAAAGAAACCGATAATCTAGTTAGTGGAAATCTGCAATTATCTCAACAATCCAAAACTCAAGAATACCAAGATTATCTCAAAGAATGTACCCGAGTTTATCGGGAAAATCAAGAAATTTTCGAGAGTCATATCAAGGGATTAGGTTATCAAGACTATGAGACCTTACAATTTTATTATCAAACCTGTTCCTGTGTGGTATTTCCCTCAAAATACGAAGGTTTTGGATTAGCAATAGCGGAAGCCATTTTACAAGGTATTCCCGTTATCGCTTCCGATTTAGAAGTGTTTCAAGAACAGGTAGAATTATATAATTGTCCTGAAAGAGTGCAATTCTATACTAGGGGAGATGCGGACAGTTTAGCCAACTGTTTAGAACAATTTATCCTCAATCCGATTCCTCGCTTGTTACCCGAAGATATCCCCAATAAAATTAATCTCTGGACTTGGGAAGATGTGGCGAAAAAATATGTAGAACTACTGAAAGAAAATGCAGGTTACTGATCTCTATATCTACCCGATTAAATCCTGTCGAGGTATTCAATTATCCCAAGCTGAAGTGACTCCTAAAGGTTTACTCTGGGATCGGGAAATGATGTTAGTGGATGGCAAGGGTAAATTTATCACTCAAAGGGAATATCCGCAATTAGCCACGGTTTCTGTCACGATTACCGAAGATAATTTTTCTCTAAAAACATCTCAAGACTGCCTGACTTTTCAGCCTAATTTCACAGGGGAAAAAAGAGCAGTTCAAATCTGGGAATCCCAAACCATAGCCATCGATCAAGGGGATGAAATCGCCGAATGGTTTGAGAAAATTCTGGACATTCCTTGTCGTTTATTGCGACAATCTCCCGATTACCTGCGTCCTGCGAATCCTCAGTATGCGGGGAACGATCATACTCCCGTCAGCTTTGCCGATGGTTATCCAATTTTATTAACTAATACTGCTTCTTTAGAGGACTTAAATCGGCGTTTAGTTGCACCAGTGCCGATGAATCGTTTTCGTCCTAATATTGTTATTAGTAGCGATCAAGCTTTTAGCGAAAGTAGTTGGCAAAAAATAGTAATTGGTGAGATAACCTATTCTCTGGTTAAACCCTGTAGTCGCTGTATTATCACCACCACCGATCAAGAAACAGGTATGAGAAATTCCCAGATGGAACCTTTAAAAACCTTAAGTAGTTTTCGCAGTTTCCCCGGGGGAATTATGTTCGGAGAAAATGTCATCCCCGAAAAGACAGGTACAATTAAAGTCGGCGATCCTATTAGCGTAATCTAGAGATATAGAGATATGGGGGAATGGGGAAGTGGGGGTTATCAGTTATCAGTTATCAGTTATCAGTTATCAGTGAACAGATGTGAGCTTTCAGTTCACTGATTAAGTACCTAAGCAAAATTAATTACACATATCTAACCCCGCTCTTGCCTGTTGCCTTTTGCCTCTTGCCTATCTTCACTAGGAAATTAATTTTGCACGACTACTTACTGTTCACTGTTCACAGCAAAAAACTCCCCACTCCCCACTGATAACTGTGCGGGCATCAAGGTTAAGATAAATAACCATAAGAACAATACTTGACTAGAGACACTGAAACCATGCCCCTTGATACCGCATCGATTTTAGAAGTATTACGTCCCGTTCAAGATCCAGAACTGCAAAAAAGCCTAGTGGAATTGAACATGATCCGCAATGTGGCGATCGATGGCGGAAAAGTTAGCTTTACCCTAGTTTTGACCACTCCTGCCTGTCCTTTGCGCGAATTTATCGTGGAAGACTGCCAAAAAGCTGTTAAACAGCTGCCCGGGGTGGAAAGTGTCGCTGTGGCAGTAACTGCCGAAACCCCGCAACAAAAAGCTTTACCCGATCGCCAAGGTGTGGAGGGGGTTAAAAATATTATCGCCGTTTCCAGTGGTAAGGGCGGTGTGGGAAAAAGTACCGTGGCTGTGAATATCGCCGTCGCCTTGGCTCATTTAGGGGCAAAAGTGGGGCTATTAGACGCGGACATCTACGGACCCAACGCCCCGACAATGTTGGGCTTAAATGACGCACAAGTGACCGTACAGGGCGCAAATGGCGAGATATTGGAACCCGCTTTCAACCATGGCATCAAAATGGTTTCCATGGGCTTTTTGATCAACCCCGATCAACCGGTAATCTGGCGCGGTCCGATGTTAAACGGCATTATCCGTCAGTTTCTCTATCAGGTCAATTGGGGCGATTTAGACTATTTAATCGTCGATATGCCTCCCGGTACTGGGGATGCACAATTAACTTTAATTCAATCGGTCCCCCTAGCGGGTGCGGTGATTGTCACCACTCCCCAGACGGTTTCTTTAATTGATGCGCGCCGGGGTTTAAAAATGTTCCAACAGCTAGGGGCGCGGGTTTTGGGTATCGTGGAAAATATGAGTTATTTTATCCCTCCCGATCAGCCCGATCGCTCCTATGATCTATTTGGTTCCGGTGGTGGGGAAAAAACCTCGCAAGAATTGGGCATTCCTTTACTGGGATGTGTGCCTCTGGAGATATCCCTACGGGAGGGCGGTGATACTGGTGTACCAGTGGTTGTGGGGCAACCGGAATCGGCCTCAGCTAAAGCCCTGATAGCGATCGCTCGTCAGGTGGCGGCGAAAGTATCCGTAGCAGCCTATAGTTAGTCAGTAAATTTGGGGAGAGAAATGGTGAGAAGACAGTCCCTTATTAGTAGGAAACTAAGGGGTTTTAACGAGCAGTTTAGCTTCATTTTCCGGGATATAGCCCAAATTGATTGGCTTTTGTTCGTTTTGGTGACGGGTTTAACCGTTTTCGGTGGTTTAATGATTCGTAGTGCCGAAAGGAACACCACCGCTCTCGACTGGTGGCAACACTGGTTATTCGGTGCCGGGGGAGTGGCGATCGCTGTATTTCTGGCCCGTTGTCGTTACGAAAGTCTGCTGAAATGGCACTGGTTAACCTATCTTCTCACCAATCTCTCCCTAATTGCGGTAATTATCCTAGGGGTGACGGCGAATGGGGCGCAAAGTTGGATTAATATCGGCAGTTTTAATGTGCAACCGTCGGAATTTGCCAAGGTAGGTTTAATTATCACTCTGGCAGCCCTCCTACATCATCGTCCCGCCGATAATCTTTTTGCGATCGCTCGTGTATTTGCCGTCACTGCCATCCCCTGGGTGTTAATTATGGCGCAGCCGGACTTGGGGACAGGATTAGTCTTTGGAGCAATTACCCTAGGCATGATTTACTGGGCTAATGCGAAACTCCCTTGGATGATTATCCTGTTATCTCCCCTCGCATCGGTTTTTCTGTTTAATTTACTTTTTCCTGCTTGGATTGTTTTAGCAATTATCATCGCTGTCCTTGCTTGGTTTACCCTCCCCTACCGTTTTTTATCTACTTTCATCGTGGTGGCAACTAATCTGGCAGTGGGTAAATTAGGCGAGGTTTTTTGGGGTTTATTAAAAGAATATCAAAAAGATCGTTTAACCCTATTTCTTGACCCAGAAAAGAATCCTTTGGGGGGAGGTTATCAATTAATTCAATCCCGCATTGCCATCGGATCGGGAGAATTATTGGGACGGGGATTACACCAAGGCACCCAAACCCAATTAAATTTTATTCCCGAACAACACACCGATTTTATCTTCACCGTAGTTGGGGAAGAATTCGGTTTTGTCGGCAGTATTTTGGTTTTAATAGCTTTCTGGTTAATCTGTTGGCGTTTGTTAGTCATTGCTAATACTGCTAAAGAAAACTTCGGTTCTTTAATAGCGATCGGTGTTCTCTCAATGATCGCTTTTCAGGCAATTCTTAATATTAGCATGACCGTGGGATTAGCCCCGATTACAGGGATTCCTTTACCCTGGTTAAGTTATGGACGTTCATCTTTATTAACCAATTTTATCGCCTTGGGTTTAGTGGAATCCGTGGCTAATTATCGCCCCCGTAAGCGTTTGTACTAAGTAGTCGTGCAGCTATCAGTTATCAGTGATCAGTTATCAGTGATCAGTTATCAGTGATCAGTTATCAGATTTGAGTTTTAAGTGTGGAGTATTAAATCCCACTTTCCGCACTTCTTAACATTCAATTGATGATTTTTACTAATATATTCCTTCCAAACCCTTGCCAGTAAGAATTATAACTACAATGATGGATTTTGATCAAGGTGAAGAATTGTAAATTTTTTTCTCAGAAAAAATCAATTATTGAAAATGTTCTCAATAGTAGTTTCTACAATCAAGGTTTTTCGTTAAAACATCTTGGGGAATGTAAAAATATATAAAAGTATATGAAGATGTGCTGAATGTCGGATTTAGCGGAAATTTTTCTGAAATTTTTCTTAAATGCTTGACATTGGCCAGATTAGTGGTTACTATGGTCTCCATCACCCAAATAAAAGCAAATTATTTGCACAATCCCGATTCTGAAAGCCATGCACAGCAAAGCTTTTAGGGGTAAGTACAGGTGGTTGTTTTTATCTGAGTGATTAAACCTATTCACTCGAAATTACCAGAGGAATAACTATGGCATATCCCAACGATCAACAAGGTAAAGCACTTCCTTTCTTTGCTCGTTTCTTGTCCGTAAGCAAAGAGGAATCTTCCATCAAGTCTCCTGAGGAAGGACGTCAAACATACAAATACCCTTCTGACTGGGAAGACATTTAAACTCAGGTGACTTGAGTAATTGCAGCACTTTTCTTGATTACACCGTACAGACAAAAAGCTAAAAGCTCCACTAAGCAAGGCTCGCAGCCAAAAAACTATACGTTGAGATCCTGAGAAGTGCTGTAAAGTAACTTTAGTAATTACTCAAGAAAAAAACAAATACTGCAATTAGTTAAGCAAAAGCAGCAATTTTTTCCGCCTTTTATTGAGATTCTTCTCGATAAATATCCGCCCAAAAGCCTTAAAATGGGTTAAAATATAGGGATTTGCAATTGACATGAAAGAATCGCCTAAAGTTGTTTTATTGTTGACCCATAGCGGCGATTTTTTCACGATTGACCGCGTGGCTGAGGCGATAGAAAAAAAAGGAGCCACACCTTTTCGCTTAGATACCGATAAATTTCCCTTAGAGGTTCAATTAGCAGCCCAATTTAATGGTAAAAAAAGTTTTTATCAATTAACCTATAACCATCAATCTATTGATAGTGAACAGGTGCAATCTGTTTGGACAAGACGTATTTGGCAACCTGAAATAACAGGGGATTTAGATCCTCAGTTTCGGGAGGCTTGTGTGCGAGAATCCCAGACGACTTTGGCCGGTTTTTGGGATAGTTTAAGGTCAGCGCGTTGGTTAGATAATTTAGCTAAAATTGAGAGGGCTAAAAATAAGTTATTACAACTTCGTTTGGCCTCAGAAGTTGGCTTGATTATCCCCCCCACTTTAGTTACCAATAATCCTGATGCTGCCCGGGAGTTTTTTTCCCAGGTTCAGGGAAGAATGGTGAGTAAATTGTTAACTGCGATCGCCCACAGTATGGAGTCGCCGGAATTTTTTCTTTATACCAGTAGGGTGAAAGCAGAAGACCTTGAGGAAGCGGAATCTTTACGCTATTGTCCTATGGTTTTTCAAGCGGAAATTCCCAAACAATTAGAATTGAGAGTTGTCGTGGTTAATGGACAGACATTTGTGGGAGCTTTAGAATCTTCTCAGTATAATAATTCTGCCGTAGATTGGCGAAGACCTGGTATTGATCCAGGTGCTTGGCAACATCATACTTTACCCGATTCACTATTGCAGCAACTTCAGATTTTTATGGCTAATTTAGGGTTGAATTTTGGGGCGTTTGATTTTATCTTAACTCCTGGGGGAGAATACGTTTTTTTAGAAGTTAATCCGGGTGGTGAGTGGGGAATGTTAGAACGGGATTTAGATTTACCTATTTCTCATGCGATCGCCGATTTTTTAGTAGGCTAAAAATCAAACCAAAACCTAATCAGGATTTTGAGGATTTTAGGATTATCAAGATTCTTAATCCCAAATCTAATCAGGATTCTCAATCCAAAATCCCAAATCATCAAGGAAATCTATGACCGTTTTAATTGTTACTTTTAGCCACGATAATGAAAGTATTCCTCTGGTAATCAAAGCCATAGAAACGATGGGGAAAAAAGCCTTCCGTTTTGATACCGATCGCTTCCCTACAGAGGTGAAAGTTGATCTTTACTCAGGCGGTCAAAAAGGCGGAATTATTACCGATGGAGAACAAAAATTAGAGCTAAAAGAAGTTTCTTCTGTTTGGTATCGACGCATGAGATACGGACTAAAATTACCCGATGGGATGGATAGTCAATTTCGCGAAGCTTCTCTTAAGGAATGTCGGTTAAGTATTCGAGGAATGATTGCTAGTTTATCTGGTTTTCATCTTGACCCAATTGCCAAGGTAGATCATGCCAATCATAAACAATTGCAGTTACAAGTAGCGCAACAATTAGGTTTATTAATTCCGGGGACTTTAACTTCTAATAATCCTGAAGCTGTCAAGCAATTTGCTCAGGAGTTTGAAGCGACGGGAATTGTGACTAAAATGCTTTCTCAATTTGCTATTTATGGAGACAAGCAAGAGGAAATGGTTGTTTTTACCAGTCCTGTTACAAAGGAAGACCTAGATAATTTGGAAGGTTTGCAATTTTGTCCCATGACTTTTCAGGAAAACATTCCTAAAGCCTTGGAATTACGCATCACTATCGTCGGTGAACAAATATTTACGGCGGCGATTAATTCCCAACAATTAGACGGCGCTATCTACGATTGGCGAAAAGAGGGAAGAGCGCTCCATCAACAATGGCAACCCTACGATTTACCGAAAACTATTGAAAAGCAACTACTAGAATTAATGAAATATTTCGGTCTTAATTATGGTGCAATTGATATGATTGTCACACCAGATGAACGTTATATCTTTTTAGAAATTAATCCCGTTGGCGAGTTTTTCTGGCTAGAACTTTATCCTCCTTATTTTCCTATCTCCCAGGCGATCGCTGAAATTCTCGTCAACTCATAAACTGGCAAAGACAGAGCCAGAGTATTTTATCGCATCGACGAGGCTCTGACTCCAGATTTCCCCCCGACTACTGACTTGAAAGAGGGTGTAGGGTGTGGGGTGTGGGGTGTGGGGTGTAGGGTGTGGGAAGTGGGGAAGTGGGGAGTTTTCTCAGTGAACTGATAACTGATAACTGATAACTGATAACTGGCTCCTAACCCCACCAACAAACTTTTTCAGCAAACCCTACTTAATTTCCAGACCAAGACTTTCTCTCGTGCTTCTATCAGATCCATGCCGATTTTTTCTAAAACTCGCTTTGAAGCTATATTATCGGGAGCGCAGCCAGCGGTCACTGTTTGCATACCAGGTTGAGAAAGTGTCCAGTCCATCATTGCTTTTGTCGCCTCAGATGCGTAGCCTTGTCGTCGATATAACGGTGCTACTTGATAGCCAATTTCTACAGCATCTGTGGGTAAACCTGTGACATCAGGAATAATTTTGATCATCACATGACCAATAAGGGTATTTTCTGCTTGATGAATAATTAAACTCCCCCACCCCCACTCATTTTGTAAGGGGAATTGCAGCAAAATATTCGCAATATCAGGGAAAGCTTGAATCAACTCTTGTTCGGCCCAGTCAGCTGCAACTTTTACCCCCAAAATTGTTGCTAATTCATCGATACCTATAATTGCGGCCTTGAGAAGTTCAAGCTTGAAGGGGACTAAATATAATCGTTCCGTCACCAGTTTTTCCAGTGCTTTCATTTGATAAAACTCCTATACCAGTTATCAGTTATCAGTTATCAGTTATCAGTTAGTAGCTTGTTAATCAACTTACCCAGCAAAAACCTCATTCTCTAGTTCTCCTGAGAGGGGGAAGTCTGAAAAATTTTCCCTACCCCCCACACCCTGTCTCACTTTCAATCTGTTTGTCACCCCATTAGCTATATTCTCACCCATTTTAAGGTTTTTGGGTCTTTATCATAATGATAATTAAAACCATCTTTGGCAGTAATGATTTTACCTAAACTGGCTCGATTACGAACGCTACTTAAAGAATAATCAGTTAGGGACTGCATTTGTTGATGGGACAAACCTTCAGTTATTTCAGAAACTCCGGCAATTTCCGCATCATGCTCAGTTTTAACCTCCGACAAAGTCTCTATTTTTACCGCCGAAAATTTTTCTGATTTTTTTGACATCATCACTATGTTATTAACTTTTTTGCGCTGATAATCTTCTACCGTTGACAGCTGCCAATGGGAATTTTCTGTTAACTCTAAGACCCATCGATGATAATTAAATAAACTTTCCCGATGACCAACACTAATAAAAGTGGTTTTACTTTCCTGTAATTGCTGATATAAGCTGGCTTCATTTACCAAATCTAAAGCGCTGGTTGCTTCATCTAAGATAGTAAAAGTGGGTTTAGTGATTAATAGTCGAGCAAAAGCTAGTCTTTGCTGTTCTCCGAGGGATAAAATCTGTTCCCAATTGACTTCTTTGTCTAAGCTATTTTTGTCAGTTAATAAATGTTGAAGATTGACTTTTTTTAAGATATTTTCTAATTCTTCATCCCTCAGCTGCTCATTGGTATGGGGATAAAGTAATTGCTGGCGTAAACTGCCAAGAATAATATAAGGACGTTGGGGTAAAAATAACATTTCAGCTAAAGGAGGACGTACTAAACGACCACTACCAGCTTTCCATAAACCGGCGATTGCTCGTAACAAGGAACTTTTTCCTCGACCACTCGGACCAATAATGAGTAGGCTTTCTCCCAAAGGGACAGAAACCGATAAATTCTCCACAATTACCTTTTCATAATCGGGAGTTTGTAGGGTAAAATTTTCAAAAGCTAGACGATTATCTTCCAGGGTGGTAATGCGACTTAAGTTTTTCGGATCTTCACTGGCAACTTTTAAGGCATCTGTCAAGGTAGCTAACCGTTCAATATAACTTGAAACTTTACCCGATGTTCCCCATTCAGTAATTAATTGTCCCAAGGCATTAGAAAAAAGGAAACAGCATAAACTCGCTTGACTAATTTCCCCATAATCGATTTCGTTTTTAATAAACATGGGGGTCAAAATAAACATTGAAAATACACTAATCGCTGACTGATAACCCCGATTAAAAAGATTATTAAACCGTTCCCAATTTATCAGTTTTTCCGAGCTTTGAATAACCCGTTGAAAACGGCCTTCAATGATTTTTTCTTCCTGCTCTTCTCCCTGAAAAAAAGCAATGGATTCCGCGTGGTTACGCACATGGGTTAAAGCATAATTATAATCAGCTTTATTATTAAGCTCAGATTGATTAATTTTGTTTAATTCTTGAGTTAGATAAATTGCTATTAAATTTCCTGCGATCGTATAAATTATTAGATAAACCGCAATTTGCCGAGAAATTGTCCAAAGAATAATCGCAAAAGTAATCATTTGTAACCCTTTTTCCACGAAGGTAATTAAAAACCTCATGGTCATGGTCGTAATTGGTTCAATTTCTTGAGATAATCTTTGATCGGGATTTTTTAAAGCTGAGGTAAAATCAATGTTATAATAAGCGCGATCATTGAGATATTTTTTAACGGTTTGTTTCGTTAACCACTTATACCAATCTAAGGCTACTTTGCGACGAATAAATTGAGAAAAAGCAAATAACCCCGTTGTTAATATAATCAACAAACTGGATAACCACAGCGTATTTAGATATTTAGAAAGATCTCTATCTTCAATAATAATATCGAGTACATAACGATTCCAGTAGCTACTAAAAGCTTCTACCCCCACCGTTGCCAAGATACTTAAAAGAATCAAAGCTGACATTCCCCAAGAAATGATCACATCTCCAAAGGCACGTCCATTTAACTCCGTTGGATACCAATAGGGTTGAGCCACAATTTTTAGGCTTTCCCAAAATTGACCAAATAGTGAAAAGGGATTCTTGGAGGACTGGTCGGACACCACAGGGTTTTCCGTTGCTTGTTTAGTAGTATATTGGGGCATCTACATCCAATTGGTGGTTCTTTTACTGTTCTCTTGACAACTCAATATCACATTGTAGCGGGAGAATTACCTCTTGTTGTCTTTTGATAACATTTTTATCTCGAAGTAGCAGTTTTAGGGGTGCAGTATGAAAGTGACCTATGACTAAGAACTACTTTACCCACTTTTGTTACTGTGCCACTTTACAATACTGTTTACTGTTTACTGTTTACTGATCACTGAAAAACCCCCATCTCTCAATCTCCGTGATCCTCAAAATGATTAGCTAGTAGGAATTTTTGACTGGCATTCAACTCTTGCCAAAGCTGGTTAATTTTCTCGTAAGCTTCCGTGGAGGTAATCTTTCCCCCAGTGTGTAAACCAGCGATAAAAGAGACTCTCAGGGCGAATTCCTGCAAATTAGCGTTAAAAACTAAATTTTGTGGCGTGAATAAACCCCTGTAGCTGGTTTTAGGGTAGAGAAAGTTATCTTTAGAATTGAATTTTTCCATTGTGACCGACCCCCCAGTATAGGATACCTACATTATTATATATTTAACCTTTTGTTAATCCAAGCTTAACCTAAGAATTTAAACCTGTCTCTAGATTCTTCAGAGAGTAGCTGCTGAACTTGATTAGCTGCCGCTATCCCGGAAGTTAAGGCCGTTTCTAGGGAAGAATTTCTCGATAAATCTCCTCCTTGACACCAATCACCACAGGCAACTAGAGGTAAAGGACTATTAACACTTAAACAGGGTACAGCTAAACCCTGACGGACTAAAGCATAACGCCAACGGTGAATCCAGGACCAATCGGGGAGAGGCAAAGAAGCACGAGAGAGCAAATCTAGCTTAACTGCTTCTAAATCCTCGCTATCGAGATATTTAACCGCAAAATCTCCACTACTATGCACAACAAAGACATAATCAGGGGATGATTGCCGTTTACTGCTATCAAGTCCTAACCAAGCGATATCGGTGGAGGGAGCAACTGCGGGTAAAGAATCGCCATAACCCACCATTACCGTTAAACAGGGATCGTAAACGATTGATCGCAATTCTGGCATAGTAGTTATGTGAGAGTTTTCTAACAATAACGCTGCTTGCGGGGCGGGAATAGCCAAGACAATTACCGGAAACTCTCCCCGAATTTGACCGTTATTGTTTAAAACCCATTTTTCTTGACGATTTTCCAGACGAGTAACCAGAAAATCTCGTTCAATTTCTAAATCTTTAGCTAAAAATTTCGCCACGCTATTGATGCCAGAAGGAGCAACATAGCTAGAATCAAACCAAGAAGTAACTATATTCTCTCTCAGGAGATTATCAATTAAAGCCGCCGTTTTTTCGCCCTGAATAGTCAAAAAAGGCAAGCCATGATCCACAGCAATCTCTTGATTGGCTCGGTTAACCCGTCGCGTGGCTAAACGACCACCAATACCTCTAGACTTATCAAATAGCTTAACAGTATAACCTCGATCGCACAACTGACGAGCGCAGGTTAACCCGGCTAAACCCGCGCCAATGATCCCAACATTAATCGAAAAATTTGTCACTAGCCTTCCTAATCCTGTAAACCCTTGAGTTAATATTAGTAGTAATCGGCACTAGCGAAACTAAGTTGATTATTGGGGACCAGGAGGACAAACCACATTGGACGAATTACGCACAGCTTTGGAGTTAGCCACCGAGGAGGAACTACAGCAAATCACTAACATCCTCTTTTGCCGTCGTTTTAACCCTCTCGATTATCTACGAGCGCCGGACGCAATCGCCGTTCAAAGTCAAGATTGGGAAAGTTGGTTAGATAGTGTCGAGGATCGTTTTCGTTACCTGGCTGCCGATGGTGTGACAGTATTAAAAGGTCAAACCGAAAAAGTTAGTTATCGTCAAATTCTAGTCCGTGTCTGTCATTTCCTCAAGGTTCCCTACTCCCAAAAAATGCCGACAACGGAAATTGAAGCGGAAATCTATCTTCACCTCGTTAACAAAGCTTGGAAACGTCTCCCCCCATCGGAACAAAAATCCCTCTCGACTCAAATTCAAAAAGCGCTCGCGGATTCCCACACTCCCCAACCCTTACCGGTTCACCTACAACACAATCCCCTCGATATAGTCCTCAAAGGCAGTAGCGTCATCGCCATTAATTCTATCCTGAAACCGATTCTGCTCAAACATATCGCCGGGCAGTTCGCTCTTCATTTTGTCCGCTATCAAGGGGCAAAAACGGCCGTAGTCCAGGGTGGGGCAATTGTTAATCAAATCGCCCTACAAACGGCTAAACAGGGCATGACTAGAGCGGCAGCCCGCTACGGAGCCGTCAGAACCGTGTTAAGTTTGGTAGGACCGGCTCTATGGGGTTGGTTTATTGCTGATCTCGGTTGGAAGGCGATCGCCACCGATTACGGCCGGATTATCCCGACTATTTTTGCCCTTGCCCAAATTCGTCTGACTCGTGAGGATTGTTGGCAACCTGCCTAGCTTGACATCCTCGCCGCCCTAAAAGTGCGGCGATTCCTAAACCTCACGATTTAAGTTTCTGCTTCCACCACCGTCGCATACCACAGTTAAAAAACCATGTACTGTCTTACACAGAGTTTTCAAGGTGCTGCGCCGTCCACTTGGTTTTCGAGACTGGCCTTTTAATTCTAACGTAAAGCCAACCTAGAACGGCGGGGTTTCAGACCCAAAATTTCCGATGAAAAAGATTTTTTGTCAAGGGTGGGAGTGGAATTTAACACTTTTTTCAGTTTTTATCGCCATGATCCTGCCGGAGTTAGCGGGTATCGGCATGATTATCGTATTAATTAGGGTTTTTACCGGCAATTTTCGGGCAATTATCCAGTCACGTCTCAATCAAGGTCTCGGTATCGTCACTCTTTGGCTAATGATTAGTGCCAGTCTTTCCCCAACTCCGGGGGATGCTTGGATTGGTTTGGGAAATTTCCTGCCCTTTTTCTTCTTTTTTAGCAATATTCGGCAATTAATTAAAAAACCCTCTCAATTGCGTCAACTAGCTTGGGTGATGGTTATTCCGTCGGTTTGGGTAGTGGTGATGGGATGGGGACAAATTTTTCTCGGTTGGCAAAAACCGGAAGCATTAAAAGGGATTTTTACCTGGCCCTACGGAGTGGGGGGCGAACCTTTAGGGCGAATGTCTTCGGTTTTTATGTATGCTAATCTTTTGGGGGCTTATTTATTAATAACTCTGATTTTAGCGATCGGTTTATTAATTCTAACTTGGCGGCAGTGGCACAGACAAAGAAATACCCTTTTAAATCTCAAAGTCTGGTTTTTAACTTTAACTATATTTATCGACAGTGTAGGGCTATTTTTAAGCAATTCTCGCAATGCTTGGGCCTTAGCCTTTTTAGGAGGCCTAATTTTCGCCCTTTATCTGGGTTGGAATGCCTTAGTCGCCGGTTTTGTCCTCTTGGGGGGGGTGATTTCCCTCGCTTCTTGGGGACCAAATCCTTTAAGAGATAGTCTGCGTTTTTTGGTTCCTAGGGCGATTTGGGCGCGATTATCCGATGAAATGTTCCCTGATCGCCCTCTAGCGACTCTCAGATCAACTCAATGGCGTTTTACTCTAGAAATGACCCAAGAAAGACCCCTATTCGGTTGGGGATTACGCAGTTTTACACCTCTCTACGAAAAAAGTCAGGGATTATGGTTAGGTCATCCCCATAATTTATATTTGATGTTAATGGCAGAAACGGGAATTATTGGCTTAATTTTATTGTCTGTTTGGGTGGGTTGGATTTATGCCCAAGGGTGGCGTTTATTTATCTTTCTACGGCAACAAAAAGCCGGGGGTGAGTTAATTATCTTTACCTATCTGGTAGCCTTTGGTGCTTGTGTTTTATTTAATCTCGTCGATGTCACCCTCTCCGATGTCAAGATTAATACTATTGTTTGGTTTCTCTTGGCTGCCATTGCCGGGGTCAGTCAAAGGATGAATTATGAATTATGAATTATAAATTATGAATTGGGAAGTGGGGAGATGGGGAGATGGGGAGATGGGGAGATGGGGAGATGGGGAGATGGGGAGATGGGGAGATGGGGAGATGGGGAGACCACTTCGTGCGCGTTGCGGGGGGAGATGGGGAGCTTTTTTCAGTGAACTGATGACTGATGACTGATGACTGATAACTGATAACTGATAACTGATAACTGATAACTGATAACTGATAACTGATAACTGATAACTGATAACTGATAACTGATAACTGATAACTGATAACTGACGACTGGCTCCCCAAAACGAAAACTTCGTACCTCACCATTAAGATAACTGCTATAAATAGACTTTTAATAACCAAAGAAAGAAAGGAATAGTCAGAAAACTAGCAAGGGTAGTGACAACAACTGTGCGGGCCATCAAAGCGGCCGAACCACCGAATTCTGTGACTAAAATGACGGTATTAACGGCGGTGGGCATGGCACTTTGTAGGATAAGAATTTTTAGATCCATACCGGTTAATCCTAAACTATTGCCGATCGCAAATGCCAAAAGAGGAGCGACTAAAAGACGCAAACAGGCCGCTAATAATTCTAATTTACCGATCGCTAATTTTTGCTGAGATAATTGGATACCTAAGATAATTAAAGCCAAAGGAATTGCCGCTTGTCCTAGATAGCTAATACTTTTATCTAATTGCAGGGGAAGATGAAAAGAGAAAGTTTGAAAGCTAATGCCGATAAAAATTGACCAGACTAAGGGCAATTGAAAAACTAAGCGAAATCCGGAAAGAAAGCTTTTTCCTCGCAAATAAGCGGGACTAATACCAAATAAAAGAATACTAGAACCAATCATATAGATTATCGCTCTTTCCAGTCCAGCCGCACCCAGGGCAAAACTAGCCACAGGTAAACCCATATTACCGTTATTGGGCATCACAGCGGCAGCCATGAGGCTTTTGCGGGTATCAGCATCGAGACTAAGACAATAGGCGATAATTTCGACGACAATCGCCATTACCAGTGAAATAAGAGCAAAACCTAGGAGAATTAAACCGATATTGCTGCCGGATAAAGTGGTGCGATAGAGTCCATCAATCACCAAAGCGGGAGCAAGAATATACACCGTGATTTGGGAAAGGGAATGCACTTCAACAGTGAGAATTTTTCCTGCTATCACACCGATGAGGATGATAAAACCCACTGGAATAATAGCGGAGAGGATGACAAGCATTAATCAAGTAAAAAGTAAATAGTAAACAGAAAAAAACTGATCTGATTTTTTAACAGATTTCTGTTATATCTTCGTATAAAGATTTGATCGCACAGTGAAAATCGATACTAGCTAGATAAATATCTGCTCCTTTGCTGTAGGGATAAAGAACCCAAAATCCTTCATCATTGAGACGAAAACAATCTACACTGATGCGTTCTTGACTGATAAGAACGTATTCTTCTAAAGTTTCAAGGGAACGATAGTCGGCAAATTTATCGCCCCGATCTCGCTTCGCGAGCGCGTTGCGAGCAAAGGCAGCGGTAGTGGGGGATAATACTTCTACAATCAAGCGCGGATAACGGATAAAATCTTCCGAGAAAGACCGATTATCTCGCGAGTCGCAAGTAACTACAAGATCGGGATAAAAATAACTATTAGCTATTTCTAGACGAACTTTCATATCTGTGGCATAGACAAGACAATCACTACCCCGCAGCTGGTTTTTTAAAAGTGTGGCTAAGTTGATAATAATCATACCGTGGGCTTTACTTGCACCAGCCATGGCGTAGGTTTGACCGCGAATATATTCGTGTTTATCCTTGGCTATTCTCTCCGTTGCTAAATAATCTTCCGGGGAAAGATAGTTATGGTCAAAGTTAGTAATCATTTGGTTAAATCACTTTTATTGTCTCTAAAATCAATTCTAACTTCTAACTCTCGATCGAGGAGCGGTACATTTTCAAAATTTGACCATAAGTCTGATTTAAAGTGAGTATTTCTCTTTCATTTTACCGAACCTCATCAAAGATATCACTAATCAAGTATCTTGTGTGGGCAATAAAGGTATTAACAAGTTCAATAGTTCAGGAATATTCCGTCGAATAACCTGCCAGACGATATCAAGATCGATCCGATCATATTGATGGGCGATAATATCTCGCATACCGGCGATGTCGTCCCAAGGAATTTCTGGATGTTGTTTACGAAATCCAGGGGATAGGCGCTTGGTAGCTTCTCCCATAATAGTAATTTGATAGAGAATCGCGGATTGGGTGCGTAAATCCGATTCTAGTAGTTCCCGATCCAGTTGCTCGGCAAATTGTTGAGCTAATTGACCGGCTCGGACAATATCTAGTAAAAAAGCCTTATCCCGCCACATAAATCACTTGCGCTGTCTCTAAAATCTCTCGTTGACGAATCCAATTATGACTCTGCTCGATCGATTTTTTCGTTAGCAAATCAACTTTCCGTCCCAATAAATTCTCTAATTCCCGTTTCATCCTCGAAAACTCCAGAAGTCCCCAAGAAACACTATCTTGGAAACTGACCAGTACATCAATATCGCTGTCTGGACGAAAATCTTCCCGCAAAACCGATCCGAATAAATACATTTCAGATATCTGCCATTTCTGACAAAATTCGCTGATTATTTGCTGGGGTAGTTCTATTTTCAATTTTTTCACCTCCCTGTCACCGGTAATCAGTGATCGGTTTTCAGATTGAAGGAGAATTATCGCTAACGACACGAAAACCAATATCATAGAGTCCAGCAGTAGCCAGAAATTTGACCCGGTAGGCCGAGCGACATTTGTTCGGTCCATCATTCCAGGAACCGCCGCGTAAAACTCGTCTGTCCCTATCTTCTATTGTGGCTGCTTCGTAGTTATCGCGCCAGTAATCTGCACACCATTCCCTGACATTTCCGTGCAGGTCGTAGAGTCCGAAAGGGTTAGCGACGGCAAACATTCCTACCGGAGTGGTTTCTCTGCGATCGCAGCCTAGGGAACCTTCCCCATAACGACCATAACTGCACACTTTCCCGCCATAATCCCAGTCCACCCCGGAATAGTTGGCTAAATCAGTGGAAATTGTCGGGCCAAAGTGAAAAGGGGTTGATGTTCCTCCCCGACAAGCGTATTCCCATTCTTTTTCTGCGGGTAAACGATAATTGAGTCCGGTGAGACGGGATAGGCGATCGCAAAATTCCCCCGCTTCCCACCAGTTAATTTGTTCTACGGGGCGATCATAGCCTTCAAAATGGGCCGGATAGGGATTAAGTTCAATATTTACCGGTTCTAATTTTGCCACCTCGCGCCATTGTCGTTGGGTAATTGGGTAGCGACTCAGACAAAAAGCTTTAACATTAACCAGAGATTGGGGACTTTGACTCAATTTCCAGCCTAACTCGCTTTTAGGCGCACCGATGAGGTATTGACCGCTAGGGATAGAAATCATTTCTAAAAAGGTTTTTTTGCTTAAAAAATATTTATAACCTCGATTAGTGACTTTTTCCCGTTTAATTTCCTCACCTTTGCCATTAACAGTGACCACTTCATCGGTAAAATCTAACCATTCTCCCATTCTGCACCCCTCTATCGGTTATCGGTTGATCGGGTTAAGCTGCGGGCCTAGAAAAATCCCAAAACCTACCAGTTTAAGAATAACAAGACTTCGATCGCTTATCCCCCGATGAGTTTTAATTTTAATTAATTTTTTGCTTTGACACCAAATCGGTTTTTAAGTACCTAAGCCAAATTAATTACACATATCTAACCCCCCCTTGCCTCTTGCCTTTTGCATGAGTGCCTTTCTTCACTGGGAAATTTATTTTGCACGACTACTTAATAGATGGATTGTTTCCTCTTGCTTCCCACTTCCCGCTCCCCCATATTAATTGCTGGAGTGATTAACAACTTCCGGGACAATCTCTAATTCTTGTTCACCAATTACAGGTAAATGATTTTTCTGTAAACCCATAGCAGTTAAACAAGTATTGAGAGAGTTTATCGCTTGGTTATAATCCTCAATTTTTTGGTGAATTTCTTCCTGTTTGCGGGCATTATTAGCAATTTTTTCCGCCGCTTCCTGTTCTAAAGTTTGTTCTAGATAAGAACGAGCTTGATTGAACTGTTGTAGAATAGTATCCGCTTGTTTTTTTGCCATTGGTATCAATTGATTTTTCAGAGTATTATTAACAGTTTGGCGGAAGTTTTTATGAATTGTTGCTGATACTTTTGGCTCAAAATCTAACTTAAGTAATTGACGGATAGCAGGTTCGGCAGCAAGAATACTTTCACAGTCATAACCTTGAGCAGTTTGTTGCACAGTTTGCCGAAATTGAAAGATCGAAAAAGTGCCTTCGTTGTAAAAATTATGATTTTCTCGTACATAGCGATCACACTCGGTCTTTGCTTCGGAAACTAAGGCATTAATTAACTGCAATTCTAGCTGTTTTAGCTGAATTTCTAGGTGGCCATCATTGCCTAATAATCGGTAAATTTGTCGATAATAATCACCTTGTCTTACCGCATCTAAAAGACGCTGACAAAAGCGACTAATTAAACTGTTTGACTCCTCAATTAACACATCTTCTAGCTGGTTAGATAGATAATAAAAAGCTTCCACTAATACTGCTAATAAAGGTGCTGTAGCATTGCGAGGATGGGTTAAAGTCGCTTGCGAGTAAGCATTTTTAACAGAAAAAGTATTTAATAACTCATCCAATCTTGATACCATTCTCGCTTTCAGTTTCTTAAAGTCTTCCTCAAAGTTTTCATCGCTATTAACCACGACAGTATTGACATAAACATCGATATGTTTAGTTAATTTCTCTCCCACTTCCTTTAACTCTTGATTGAGGTGATTTAACTCCAGAGCTTTCATCGCCTCAATTTCTCGTGGTTGACTTTCTAAATCACTATAAATCCCTTGATAATGATTTTTGAGAGTGATGCAGAGAGATTGTAAATCATCGGCTAAATTAGCAAACAATTGCGGACGCTTTTCCTCCGTGAGATAACGAGTAATTGCCGTGCGAAATTCTTCGATACCACTATCAGCAATTAACTGCTCTAGTAAAGGGGTTCCCCACTCGCTTAAAACTCGGAAGTAATTTTTATTAGGAGTTTCATAACCGTGGATGGAAACTTTAAAGGGAGTTGCCAGTAATTTACCGGAGTTGGCACAATAGTTATTAAACTCGCTGACAAATTGCGGTGTTTCTTCTTCTCCTCCTAAATTTTTAACACTTTCGGCAAAGATAGAATCTAAACCATAACGCTGATTAATATTGGTTTGATTTTTCACCTGATACCCATAAAACCCTAAAAGTCCGCTGGTTTTGTAGAGGCGGGAAGTATCACGAAATTGCCTTTGAATCAGGTTTTCTAAACGCTGTTTTAGTTGGGCTGCGTACCAGGTTTCATCGATGCGGTTAAAAACATAAAAAACTCGATCACGAATACCAGCATTAGAGCGAATTTTTTCGAGTAATTCCGTTTCTTCTGTGGCTAATTCTCCCGCAGAAGCAGCCTTTAAAACACAAACCACTGCTGAAGTATCAGGATCCTCTATTTTACGATAGGCTAAGGCGGCATCTTTTTTGACTGGGGCATCAATACCGGGCAAATCTACCAAAACGTTACCATCTTTAAGGAGAGGATGATGACAGTAATATTCTAGACGTTTTAAGACGGCGCTATTGCTACCACGACGGGCAAAACTTGCCGCTTCTGCTAAATTAGAAAAGTGAAATTGTTCCATGGAATAGGTGGCATTATGCAGCGTATGGATCCGCTCACGATTTTGAGTAAATCCTTCAATTAATAATTTTAAACCCTGAGCTTGTTTAGCTCGCTCGGATTTGCCTTCTCCCCCTTCCTGTTCGATAATTTTTTGACAGTATTGGTTTAACTGACTACAGTATTCGGGGGAATTAATGTTACTGGGATTAGTTAATTGCAGATTTTGACAAACGGTATCGACTAAAGTACGAATTTCTGCTTCGCTGAGAAAGGTTAAAACCACTCTTTCCTCATCAGCTTCTGCGTACTCAATATAACATTCTGTACCTGTTGCGTGTCCTTCGGCACTATACAGCAATTCTCGCTCTAAAAGTGCATTGATTAACATTGATTTACCGGCACTAAAAGCACCGGCAAAAACGATTTCAAATTTGGGAGAAATGGCTTTTTGTAGGGCAATTTCTATCTTGCTGGTATCCTGTTGATTGCGGAGAGAGGATTCGCCTTTGAATAGTTCAATTATACTGTTAACATTACCAGCCAGATTACTGCATTGGGGTAAAAGTTCAGTCATGGTAAAACCCAAATCTAGAAGAACAGTGCTATTGTTCCCCAGATTATAACAAAATTCCCTAACTAGATGTCACATCTTTGGTCAGCGATTTAAGCAATCAAGGACAAAGTCATCGTCTTCAATCTAGAATCAGGATTGATTATAATCAATTTAGTACATACCGATTTCCGAGAACCTCCTTAGCTAAAAATTCCCTCCTGAATTCTAGGATAATGATAATTATGTGGACAAAAATGGCAATAGATAAATTGAGATTAAAAAAAATTCAGCCCATGAAACAGTTAGGATTTTTGTTAGGAACAGTTTTTCTTTTGGGTGGCTGTCATTCTCTGAATGTTATCCAAAATCGTCCCCAACCCTTGCCCCAAGATCAATATATTCAAGTCTATTTTAATTATAATCAAGCCCAGGGTTCAAATTATACCGATCCCTATCGCCAAATTAATCGCCCAGGGGATAATTTAGAACAGGTTATTATTGATAATATCAACTCGGCAAAAAGTTCGATCGATCTAGCGGTGCAAGAGTTACGTTTACCCGCCATCGCTCAAGCTTTAGTTGCTCGTCAGCAACAGGGAATTAAAGTTAGGGTTATCCTCGAAAATATTTACAATCAACCTATTAATAGTTTAGCCAAAAACCAAGAACAATTAAGCGATCGAGAACAGGAACGTTATCAAAACCTTTTTGACTTAGTTGATCTAAATCGAGATGGTAAATTAAGTGCGGAGGAAATCGCCCAAAGAGATGCAATTACTATCCTTAAAAAAGCTGGTATTCCCCTAATTGATGATAGGGCAGATCGCTCAAAAGGTAGCGGTTTAATGCACCATAAATTCATGGTTATTGATCATCACACTACTTTAATTAGTTCAGCTAACTATACCTTAAGTGATATTCATGGAGACTTTTCTAATCCCGAAACTATCGGTAATGCCAATCACTTATTAGTGATTACTAATACCCCACTAGCTAGAGTTTTTCAAAAAGAATTTAATCTGATGTGGGGAAGGGAAGATCAACCTAAATTTGGGTCAGATAAACCCCAGAGAAAACCGCAAAAAATTACTATCGGTAATAGTAGTCTGACGGTGAAATTTTCCCCCGATTCTATCACTTATCCCTGGGCAATTACTAGCAATGGTCTGATCGGTGAAACTTTAAATAAAGCTGAAAAATCCGTGAATTTAGCCCTGTTTGTCCTGACGGAACAGCCTCTAGCTAATATTCTCGCCCAACGACATCAAAAAGGGATAGAAATTAAAGCTTTAATTGATCCTAGTTTTGCCTTCCGATACTATAGCGAAGGATTAGATTTATTAGGAGTTGCTCTCAGTAATAAATGTCGTTATGAACCAGATAATCAGCCTTGGCAAAACCCAATTAATACCCTAGGAGTTCCCGCTCTAGCCCCGGGAGATAAATTACACCATAAATTCGGTTTAATCGATGATAAAATTGTGATCACTGGTTCTCATAATTGGTCAAGAGCCGCTAACCATCAAAACGATGAAGCTTTAGTTATTATCGATAATCCCACTGTTGCTGCTCATTTCGATCGAGAATTTCAATATCTTTACCGTACCGCTAAATTAGGACTGCCGGAAACTATTAAAAATCGGATCGAACAGGATAGAAAAAACTGCCCCCAATCTGTAACAATTAAAAGCGATCGCTTAATTAATTTAAACACTGCCACAAAAGAAGAATTAGATACTTTACCCGGTATCAGTGGCAAATTAGCCGAAAAAATTATCGCAGCCCGGCAACAAAAACCCTTTACTTCCCTAGAAGATTTGGATCGAGTATCGGGAATCGGTAAGAGAAAAATTAACAAGCTCCAAGGCAAAGTCAGCTGGTGATCATTGCCTCGTCTGTATTTTCTTCCACAGACAAAAACTAGCAATTTTCCCTTGTTACAGCAAGCTAAGTAGGTAGGTGTTAAAAATCGTCAGATACCCCCCTTATCAAGGGGGATCCCCCCGCCTATCGGCACCCCCCTTATTAAGGGGGGCAGGGGGGATCGAACCCAAAATCTATCTTCTATTTAATTAGAACCACTTACTTACCACAGTCCAAAAGGGTTATTTTAAAGGTTCGGGAATACTATCGGAAGGAGCCTCAAACTGTCCGGTAATAACGTATTCTAGACGCAATTTTAGCCAAGTAATAAACTGTTGGTTGAGAGAAACAATTGCCGCTGCTGGTTGGGGAGTTTTCTTTTTGATATCGGCAAAAGCGGGAGTATCTAAAAAAGCTGGGTTGACAATTAACCAAAAATCAATTTCTTGACCTTTTTCTTGATAATTCCTGATTCTTTCCTTCAAAACTTCCTTTTCGATCGCTTCTTCTTCTAAAAACTTTTGACTGGCTACCAAATAATAATAAGTTGTCATCATCTTTCCTTTAATTTTTCAGTGTAATTGTTCGTTAGTCGGGAGATTAGCTGATAGCTGATGGCTTTTACAATTGCCCACGCATAGCCAATTTCATTTCCCTAACAGCCCGTTCCAACCCGACTAAAACCGCACGACTGATAATTGTGTGACCAATGTTCAATTCTTCCATATTGGGCAAACAGGCGACGGGATAAACATTCCAATAGGTCAAACCGTGACCAGCATTCACCCGCAAACCCAGAGAGGAAGCATATTCACAACCTTCTTTAAGAATTGTTAATGCTGCTTGACGATCGCTCTCCTGTTGTGCTTCGGCGTATTGACCGGTGTGGAGTTCAATAAATTTCGCCCCCGTATTAGCGGCCGCTTGAATTTGGGCAAAATCGGCATCAATAAACCAACTAACGGGAATATTAGCCGATTGCAGGCCCTCGACAACCCGACAAAAACGGTCAAAACTGCCCAGCATATCGATCCCCCCTTCCGTGGTCACTTCCTCGCGCTTTTCGGGGACAAGGGTGACATAATCGGGTTTAATATCGAGAGCAATGGCGATCATTTCCTCCGTCGGGGCCATTTCCAGATTCAGATGAGTCCGCACCGTTTGCCGGAGAATCCGCACATCGCGATCCTGGATATGACGACGATCCTCGCGCAAGTGAACGGTAATGCCATCAGCACCACCGATTTCGGCCAAAACTGCCGCCGCCACGGGATCCGGTTCCACGGTACGGCGCGCTTGGCGAATTGTGGCCACATGGTCGATATTGACACCCAAAGTCAGCAAAGTTGAACCTCCTTGTTTGTTAGTCCAACTTTCCATCTTACCATTGCGGTCAAAAGCGATTACATATTGGAGATATTTAAACCCATGGTCAGTTCTTCCATTTTGCTGCGCATGGTTTCCGTGGAGGCATCATAGGCCGCCTTCATGGCTTCTAGAATAGACCCAGCCACAATCTCCAGATCTTGGGAGAGGAGAGAAGGGTCGATTTCAATACCCCGGGGTTCTTGGTTGCCACTGAGATAGACTGTCACCAAGCCATTTTCACTCTGGCCGGGAATTTCCATAGTTTCCAGTTCTTCTTGCAGAACTTTGGCCCCTTGTTGCACCTGTTGCGCTTTTTGGAAAGCGTCTTGTAGTTCTTTAATCTTACCGAGACCGAATCCGAATCCTTGTCCTTGTGCCATGGTGTTTTTTTTGTTTAAGGGGTCATTCAAGGTTTTTATTGTACTGCTTAAGGTGAACCGGGTCAACTTTTTGCCCTCACAGGGCAAAAAGTGATTAATAGACCTCCTGCAAAAGTAAGTTATCGAGGTGCTATCGGGTCAAAATATCTAAAAGCTCCGATAAATTGGACATAATCTCAGGTTTTATGGATAGGATAGTTGTCTATTGTCTTTTTTATCCTCCTGTCTCGGAGTCGACCGTCTCCTTACCTAACGGAAGATTTTTGATTTTTGCAGGAGAGCTAATGACAACGATGACTTTCTGACTAAGTTAAGGTTTGCGGGAACTTGTTCTCTCTTCATCCGTCACGGGATGGTCAGAAAGAGAAATCCGAAAAATTATCCTAACCACTCAGTCGATTACCCCACGCCATAATACAATTGTTGCTTTGACGAGGAGAATAGCAATTTTGAACGCCAAAAAAACGGGAATTTTCTTGACAATTGCCCTAAGTTGTGCTTTAGCGGGGAAAGTGGCGATCGCTAATACTTCCCCTTTGGAGGGAACTCGATGGAAACTAAGGGGTTGGACAGCCGGAAGTTTGGTGAAAGAAACGGAAATTACTGCCGCTTTCCAGAAAAATATCCTCAGTGGTTCGGCCGGATGCAACCAGTATAATACCGGCTATCAAGTCAATGATGGCACGCTCAAGGTTAACCAAGCGATCGCTACTACGAAAAAAGCTTGTCCGGAACCGCAGATGAAACAAGAAAATCAATATCTTGCTGCCTTGCAAGGAGTGGAACAATTCCAAGTGACAGCTAAAGGCGATTTACAATTATTTTATCGTAATCCCGAAGGTTTAGGAATACTCACTTTTACCCCCGCACCGACCACCACGCGCACGGAAAAGACAATTTATATCAATTCTAGGAAACAACCCTGTAGCCAAGGCACAACCAAAGACTGTTTACAGATGCGAGAAAAACCAGAGGAAAACTGGAGATTGTTCGCCAATAGTATCGAGGGATTTGATTATAAACCTGGATTTTTATATCAAATTAAAGTTAGCGTTGAAACCGTCTCCAATCCAGCTACTAATCAAAATTCGGAAACATGGAAGCTATTAGAAGTTATTAGCCAAACCCCAGAAAAAGAGACTCCGCGAGCTTGGTTTGATCGACCGTTAACTAATTGGAATAAAGCCAAGGCACCTATCCCCAAATCTCCCGTAAAAACCGTGATCGATAACCAGTGTCGTGAACAGGTTCGTCCGGCAATTACTGCCAATGATCAAGCGCTTAATAAAGCAGGATGGTTACTGTACGGATCCGTGCAAACCTATGGTAAAACTAGCGTTATTTCGGCCATGAGTGGAGTGGATGGAATGTGCCGACCGATGGGTTATCAAGACTTTGTTTTTGTCGATGGTAAATTCGCTGGCACTCTTTCCCCGCGACCGATGGATTCCCGCACTGATGGGGCATCCCAGAGAATTGTTTTACAAAATAGCGATCGAATTATTGTGGTTTTTAATCGCTATAAAGATACGGATCCTCTCTGTTGTCCTTCCCAATTAAGTCGCGTTATTTATCAAATCGAAACAGTCAGCGGAGTGCCAGTTGTTGTTCCTAAAGAAGCGGAAACAGAAGCGGTGAGAAACTAGGGATAATATCATGTTTGGTTTAACAAACCCAGTATAAACTTTACCTTTGTCTAGATGGCAAGCTGGTATTATATAGGTGTATTAACCGCAACATGAATATAACCGAAAATACTGATGAGATATTAGTAAGTCAGCCCTATTATTTCCTGAAGGTAATGAGAAAATCACCTTAAACAAACTGAAGTTCAGATTAAGATTGAGATGGCTTAATAGTGAGCATTTGACCAATCCTTCTGGAAAGCAGATGAGATGGTTTTTCCACAGCAAAATAAAAGGCAATGCTCAGAAGGAGTACAAAGTTAAATTTCAGAAACCAATCGACCATATAACCAAAACTAGGTAATTCCATTGACTTGAATAGATAAAAAGCCAGAGGATGAATAAGAAAAAGAGAATAACTCCATAGTCCAGCCCATTCTAAAAAAGCTAGAGGTTTATTCTCTTGTTTATTGTAATAACTGATTTCACGCAATAGCCAAAAGAAAACGTATATAGCGAAGAAATTTAGTGTCAGATGATTACCAATAATCCTTTGAAAAGCCAAATTACGGGTAATAGAACCTAGAATAATCGCTCCTATTCTCCAAGTCCAAATACTAGAAGAAGTCGGGTTAGGCAGTGGATTTTTCAAAGATTCCGCCAGCAAAATGCCCAAGAGCCAACAGGGCAATCCAAGAATCCAGTCCCCTCGGTAGCCCCAGGCTGGATAATTTATATTATTGATAGGAACTGTGAAGGCAAAGAAAATACCGATGATAAAGGTTATATAAAATAAATTAATCCATTTAACCCGTTGCCCAATAATAACCAAAAGAGGGTACAAGGAATAGTATATCAATTCAGCCACTAGAGACCATCCAGGAATGCCTGAAAGAAGCCTCGGACTATCCCAAGGAATATATCCTACTGCTCGAATAATTAAAATTGCCGCAGCCATAGGCAGCAGAATTCTCAGATAACGTCTCACAAAAAATTCACCCAAGTTAAATTTTTTGTGACAGGAATATGGATAATGTACGCAAAACCCAGAAATAACGAAAAATACAATAACAGCAGCCGGACCGCTAAAAGAGCCTCCGTATATTCCATTAAAAGCCCAAGGAAAAAACGAAGATTCATCATGGCCGGCAGTAATTGGTGGTACAGCACCATGGCCTATCATTACCCAGAGGGCAGCCATAGCTCTTAATGAATCTAAACCGACAATGCGCTTCATAGAAAAATAACCCTCAGTCTTTGGTTTAAGATTATATCCACAGTTCTTAAATTAGTCAACTCTTAAATGCTCGATTCTTTCCCCAAAATCTAGTATGTATTAGGCCAGAATGATCATCTTGTCAAAATACGTCACGGATATCTGAAACTGCGTACACAGGCCGTCCAGTCGCATCCCCCCCCCAACGGGCTTGGGTTTGGGGGATCTACCCGCAAAAGTGGTGATTGAGTGAAAAAATTAGAAATATCCCCCGATTCTAGAATATAGTTACTATCGGGAAATCTCAACTTATAGATTTGAAAATATGATATGCCCTCTCAAGTTAATGGGTTTCTATCATAAGCTGATAGCTAACTGCTGACTAATAATTACTCAGGTACTTAAACTTGATAAGTAGTTATAGAATTCTAGTAACTCCTCATTAGTGAGTAGTAAACGTGACTTTTTACCATAGCTAGAAATCAGGTATTCCCGACCTTTTTCTGTGGTCCAAGCTAATCGTTTCATCTCCACATCAATTTTAGTTTTAAGAACTGAATAATCGATTTCTTCGGGAATAACAACAACTGGTTCCGGTGCCGGGGGTTCTTCTTCAGTTAAACTCACTTCTTCTGGCAATTCTGATAATAAGGAGTAATTATCGGGTTCCATTTCTAATAATAAAGGTTCTGGTTCTGGGACAGAGATTTCCTCAACAGGAGGTAATTCCGGTTCAATTTTGGCTGGGGGAATATCCTTAACTTGGGGTAATTCCGGTTCAATTTTAGCTTCAGGACGAGGTATTTCAGTGACTTTAGCCGTTTTAGTCGATTTTTTGGCACTAGCGACGGGTTTAGGCAAATCTTCCGGTAGAGAAATATTATTGGGGCTGACTTTTTCCACAAGCTGGAGATCGGGGGTGTTTTCAGCCTCTAAAAGCAGTTTTTTGGCACTAGCGACGGTTTTAGGCAAATCTTCCGGTAGAGAAATATTATTGGGGCTGACTTTTTCCACAAGCTGGAGATCGGGGTTGCTTTCAGGCTCTAAAAGCAGTAAAGCCCGTTCTCTGGCTCTATCTTCGGCGATTTCCACCGTATCTGCCGCTGCTAAACCTGTAACGACCGTTTTTCCCTCAATTTCGACGATCGCTTTCACAATATACTTGCCGTGATCGATTTGAACTAACTCACTAATCAGGGATGCTTGGGGGTAACGTTGGCGTAACTTTTGCAACATGGTGACTTTTTCGAGTTCTTTTGTACTTATATGAGAATACTCTATCGTAATTATGGAAAAATGTAGCAAGTTCTTGCTAAGATTAAAGGTTAGATAAAATTTTCAGTTCTAGGATTAGCCTTGCCCACAGTAACAAGATTCTACTAGGCTGAAGCTTCTGCCAGAAAGACTAGCGATCGCCGAAAAGTTTACCGGTGTTCGCTATTGGCTTATACTAACGAAGGCTTCGATAATTCTCTTCGGTAGGTTCGGGTGTTCGATGCTTGGTCAGTTTACCTTCACTGTCACCACCGGCGATCGCAATTAGCCCGATAGAGATAATCTCTGGAGTCAATGGTTTAAATCAATCTTCTCATTATTAAGTATTTAAACTTAATTATTCACGATTCCGTCAGTGTCTTGTAAGTAAGGATTATTGTTAGATGGACTTCTCGATCGCCACACTCCTCTCTCATCTTAGTGATGATAAATTAGCTACGGGTAAAATTCTCGAAAAAAAACTAGGCTGCGAAGACGATCCCGAAAGCTGCGAAAAATTGCAAGTGATTCTCGATGCTTTAGAACGTCTGGGAATGGTTGTCAAAGAACGCGGGCGCTATCGTCGTGTGATCGAGGAAAATATCGTAGAAGCAAAGCTGCGCTGTTCCAGTAAAGAATTTTGCTTTGCTATCCAAGATAGCGAAGATGCTGATGACATCTACGTCTCGAAAAATCATTTAAGTAACGCTTGGAATGGCGATCGAGTTTTAGTCAAAATCATCCGCGAGGGGACCCGTCGTCGTTCCCCAGAGGGAGAGGTGAGATTAATTCTCGAACGAGCTAATCCTTCGCTTCTAGCGCAAGTAAAACAGGAAAATGAGCAGTTTGTGGCGGTTCCCCTGGATGATCGCCTGAAATTTACCCTTAATCTCCTCGAAAATGGTCAAAACCTCCAAGAAAACATCGATCACCTCGTTCATGTTTCCGTCCTCCGTTATCCCCTAGGGGAAATGCCTCCCATCGGTAAAGTTACTCGCGTTCTCGGTTCCACGGCCGAGGCCGCTGCCGACACGGATATCGTCTCCTGTAAACACGATCTACCCCATAATTTTCCGCCGGAAGCCCTTGAAATTGCCGATAATTTAGCGGATTTCTTCGATAGTGGCGAAAAAGAACAACTGCGAGATTTAACCCCACTCTTCACCTTTACCATCGAAGATGACAACCCCCTGGATTATCCCCCGATCATTGAAAATGCCTTTTCTTTAGAGAAAATCAACCAAAATCGCTGGCGAGTCGCCATTCATATCAGCGATGTGGCCCGTTACATTGAACGGGGCGGATTATTGGATAAAGTTGCCAAAAAACGGGGAACTGCCGTCTATTTAGGCGAAAAAGTGCTGCCATTAGTTCCAGCTGCCGTTACCAGTCGTTGTTCCCTGTCACCGCAAGAACAGCGCCCCGCTATTTCTATCCTCGTCACCCTCGATGACAAGGGGGAGCTAGTGGAGTACGAAATCACCCGCAGCCTCATCCAAGTGGATCAACATTTTACCTATCAACAGGTGCGCGATCTGCTCAGTGAAGAAGATAGCGAAGCTGCCCCCACCGATACCGTTGAAACCCTGAAAGATTTATTTTTTAGCGTTTGCCCCACCCTAAAATCCCAACGTCTGCAGCGGGGTAGTTTTGATATTCAATTAGACAAAATCTCTCCCTACAAAGACGAAGGACGGGGGGGGACTGTTCTCGCTTCTAATAATTTACCGGCCCGTTCTTTACTGACAGAAGTGGCAATTTTAGCCGGCAAAGTCGTCGCTGAACATTTGCAAGCTTTACACTTACCCTGTATCTACTGTGGACAATCGGAACCGGATTGGGATGAATTGGAGGATTTACTCAAATTAGCCAATAATTTAGGGGCAGAATTAAATTTAACTGCCGAGGAGGAGATTAAACCCAATGACTATCAAAATCTCACCCGCATTTTTTCCGCTTCCACATCGGTGAAAGTCCTCAATTATCTCCTGCAAGAAACTCTCAAATTAGTTAGATATAGCAGCCATCCTTTACCCCATTTTGGTTTGGCCTATCCTGGCAATTATACCCACTGTCTATCACCCCTGCAAAGATATGCCGATCTTTGGGTACAACGGGTGTTAAAAATCTTATTAACAGAGGGGAAAGATCGCCGCAGCAAAATCGTCAAAGTCGGGGTTAATTTGGGCAGTAATAGCTGTCATGGACAGATTCATTGGAATATTCTACCAAGTCAAATTCAGGAGGAGTTAGAAGAAGAAAGTCACCTAATTGTTTCCCATCTCAATGATCGCTCAAAAATTGCTGAAGATGCGGAACAAGACCTAGAAGGATTGAAAAAAGCCGAGAAAATGAAAGAAAGAATGGGTCAAGTTTTTCGCGGCTTAATTACCGGTGTACAATCCTATGGTTTCTTCGTGGAAATTTCCGATTTATTAGTGGAAGGGTTGGTTCATGTTTCTTCTCTCAAGGATGATTGGTATGAATATCGCGCTCGTCATAGCTGTTTGGTAGGACGGAAAAATCGCGTTGCCTATCGTCTCGGTGATGAGGTAGAAGTGGAAGTAAAAGATGTAGACTATTATCGTCAGCAAATCGATCTAGTTACGGTTAGCGGTGGCAGTTCAGCAAGTTATGACGACTTAGAAGAAGATTAATTATGAATCAACCAACCACCGAAAAAATCGGGAAAACCCGCTTTATTCTGCCCTTTTTATGCGGTATTTTTCTCTTTTTAACTGGCTGTGTCCGTTACGATGTGGGCATTAATTTTCCCCACCAACACCACGGGGAAATTATTCAACATATCACCCTCGGACAACGCTTAACCAGTCTCAGTCAAACCGAAGCCACTAAATGGTTAAATAGTATCGAACAGAGGGCAAAATTACTTAAGGGGAAAACCGCTCATATTTCCGAACGAGAAATAATTGTGACTATTCCCTTTAGTAATGGTCAGGAATTAGAGGAAAAATTCAATCAATTTTTTGATCCTAGTTCTTCCTTTAAAATCAAAAATTCCGCCGATACTGATGATCTTAAGTTATTGCAACTAGATTCAAAACTGGCAGTTACAGAACAAGATTGCTTCTTTTTGACTCAGAAAAACTTAAAATTAACCGTTGATCTGCGGGCTTTAGGTGTACTTTCTGAACAGGGAAATATTATCGTTAGTCCTGGTTCCTTAGTCGCTATCGACTTCGCTTTAAATACTCCCTTAGCTGGTCAAAATATTGAAGATGACTCAGGATTAAATCCCCCGGTAGAACAAGTTGATGATCAGTTAATTTGGCATTTAAAACCGGGAGACATTAACACCATTACGGCAGCTTTTTGGGTTCCTAACTATTTAGGTATCGGCACAATAGTTATTGTTTTAATAACAGGTTTTGCCTATTACTTGAAATATAGACGCTTGCCCGGTGTATCCCCATCGACTTAAATTGAGAGGGCAAGTAAGTAGTTAGGTGTTAAAAACTGTCAGACACCCCCCTTATTAAGGGGGGATCGAACCCAAAATTTATCTTCAATTTAATTATAACCAGCTACTTATTGCCCAAAATTTAATGATCAATGAGAGAAAAATTGGCCAACTTATGAAACTGATCTAAAAATTGGCCAGCAATAGGGAAAATCTTGGCTAGGATCAAATTATAGTCACAATTGAGACTAGACGGGTTTCCTTTTTTTACTTTATTACTGGCAATTACAGTTATGGTTAGCAATATTCCCTTTTCTATCCCCGAACATAGCCTCGATCGAGATTGTACCACCCTCTCCCGTCACGTCCTGCAACAATTACAAAGTTTTTCCCCCGACGCGCAGGATTTAAGCGCAATTATGAGTCGAATTGCCCTAGCGGGGAAATTAATTGCCCGTCGTCTCAGTAAAGCGGGATTAATGGCGGATGTACTAGGTTTTACTGGAGAAACAAACGTCCAAGGGGAATCAGTCAAGAAAATGGACGTTTTTGCCAATGAGGTATTTATCTCGGTTTTTAAGCAAAGTGGTTTAGTTTGCCGTCTTGCTTCCGAGGAAATGGATAAACCCTATTATATTCCAGAAAACTGCCCCATCGGTCGCTATACCCTACTCTACGACCCGATCGATGGTTCTTCCAATGTGGATATTAATCTTAATGTCGGTTCGATTTTTGCCATCCGTCAACAGGAAGACAATGATTTAGACGGAGAGGCGCGGGATTTACTGCAAAATGGTCGTAAACAAATAGCCGCCGGTTATATTCTCTACGGTCCTTCGACTATTTTAGTTTACTCGATCGGTCGCGGTGTTCATGCCTTTGTCCTTGACCCCAGTTTAGGGGAATTTATCCTCGCCCAAGAGAATATTATTATCCCTGATCATGGGCCGATTTATAGTACCAATGAAGGCAATTTTTGGCAGTGGGATGAGGCAATTCGCGACTATACCCGTTATGTCCACCGTCATGATGGTTACACGGCCCGTTACAGTGGGGCATTAGTGGGAGATATCCATCGAATTATAATGCAGGGTGGTGTTTTTCTCTATCCGGGTACTGTTAAAAATCCTCAGGGAAAATTGCGCTTAATTTATGAAACTGCCCCCCTTGCTTTTTTAATTGAACAGGCAGGAGGTAAAGCTAGTGATGGGGTGACAAATCTTTTAGATATCGTTCCCGATAAATTACACACTCGCACACCTTTAGTGATCGGTAGTGTCGAAGATGTTAAATTGGTGGAGTCTTTTATCGCTGATCGCCGTCATCGCGATGGAGTTTAACTTATAGTTTTATTTAGCGATTAGGAAGCCATATCTTTTCACTATTTCCCAACTGTTTTACGGTTTTATATCTAGTCTATCAGCAGTCAGCATATCCCTCGCCACTCTCACCGATATGGAAATTCAACAGGTCATCTTAAATAACATCGGGCTATTTGAAAAGCTGGAAATTTCCTTGGCACCTACAGAGCAAAACCCAAGCAACATTACTGTTTTTGTTGGTAATAACGGGGCTGGTAAAACTGCTATACTAAAAGCATTAGCAACTTCTCTTAGTTGGTTTACTGCTCGTTTACTTACAGAAAAAGGGAGTGGTAACCCTATTTCTGAAGATGCCATATTTAATACTGCTAATGCTGGCAGCATTGAAATCGAAGTCTTGGATTCCTCCAAATCATTAAACAATCCTGATCAAAGCGAGATTGACCATTATTTCAGATGGATTCTTGCAAAAAGTAAAAAAGGACGTAAAGCCCAATATAATAGCAACCTTAATGACTGTACGCGCTTGGCCAATCGTTATCGTGATGCCCTCACCCATGATGACAAAACTAGCCTACCCCTAATTGCGTTTTATCCTGTCGAGCGTGTCGTACTCGATATTCCACTAAAAATTAGGACTAAGCATACCTTTTTGCAATTGGACGGTTATGATAACTCCTTAAGTCAGGGCGTTGACTTTCGCCGCTTTTTTGAATGGTTCCGAGAACGGGAAGATACCGAAAATGAATCAGGAATTCCTGAAGACGTTCTCAACCAACTAAGACCAATAATGGCTGAAACCAATCAAGACTTATGGCAATGGTTAAACGAACGCAATGCCTCCGCTAAAGATCGGCAATTAACAGCAGTTCGCACCGCCATTGGCCGATTTATGCCCCATCTGGATAACCTTAGAGTCCGTCGTAGGCCTCGTCTCTACATGGCAGTGGACAAAAATGGTGAAACCCTCAACCTAGCCCAACTTTCACAAGGCGAAAAATCCCTAATGGCTCTTGTTGGTGATATTGCCCGCCGTCTAGCCATGCTGAACCCTGCCTTAGAAAATCCTTTAGCAGGTGATGGTATCGTTTTGATTGATGAAGTCGATTTGCATCTACATCCCTCTTGGCAACGTCGCCTCTGCGAGCGCCTGACCGAAACTTTCCCAAATTGTCAGTTTGTGCTGACAACCCATTCACCTCTAGTGATCAGTGATTGTAAAAATGTTTTGATCTACACTTTAGCTAATGGCGAATTGCGACAGTTACCATCTCAATATGGGCAAGATGCTAATACTGTCTTATTAGATGTCATGAATACCAGCATTCGTAATGAGAAAATTGATACTGAATTGAACGATCTGCTAGATGCCATACAAGATTCAAAGCTAACCGAGGCTCAACAATTGCTGGCAGAATTAAGTGAGGAACTACCTGTCAATCATCTCGAATTGGTCAAAGCCAAACTACTACTCCGTAAACAAGAATTGCGTCATGGGAACCATTAGTAAAGGGGCTGAACCTTATGCGAACCATTAGTAAAGGGGCTGAACCTTGTTGTTTAACAGCTTGGAAGAGGAAGAACACTCATGGGGCATACGATGATTTAGATAAAACAGACGAGGGGATAGTCGTTCGGGCAAAGATTCGAGACTATGCTCTTAATGAGCAGTTTTATCTTTGTGCCTATTGCTGCCAGCAAATCAAAGAAATTAATGCTTGCCATAATGAGCATTTAGAAGCTCAAAAGCTAAATCCTAAACGTACGCTCGACTTTTCAAATATTGTTGCTAGTTGTAATACCCCCAATCAATGCGGTGATGCACATAAATCTCAACACCTACCCCTAACTCCCCTGATGACAGAATGTGAAACAGAACTGCGATTCAAAATTAGTGGTCGGGTAGAAGGATTGACCGATCGGGCAGCTGTCACGATTCGAGTTTTAAATTTGGGTGACGATGAAAAAAATAACCGTGCTTTGATCGAAAAACGGAAGCAGTTGTCTAATGCTTTATTATGGGCAAATGATATAAATCCAGATGACGGCTTAGAGGATGATGAAATATTAAATATACTAATCAGTGACCTATCACAACCTCAGCAAGATCAGATGGAACCTTTCACTCCAGTAGTAATTAATATCTTGAGAAGTTGGCTCCAGGCTTAAGAGTAACCGTCTTGATAAATCTGCCCTAAATTAAAACCTAAAACAGACAGATAACAACTCAAATGCAGCGGACGTTTAAAAGCTGTTGGTGCTGAGTTCAAAGTTATCTGCCGCCGCTGATTTGAACCGTTAGGCGGATTTTATTAAGGAGACAAAGCAGATGAAATTAAGTGCTGCATTTTGAGCCAGCAGCACCCGATATCAAATCTAAAATGGTGACAGCGTAAGCGGCAGCAAACCCAGTCAACCCAGAATATCCAGAAAAATTAATTGTATATGCCCTGAGCAAAATCTCGCTTAGAAAAATTAGAAAATCTGAGAAAAGTTCAGGGATGGGATGGAAAGAGTGATTGTAATTCTGGACTCTAACATTTTAAGCTTATTAGCAACCCCGATCGGTGAAGACTGGCCAGAAGATCAAAAGTTATTTACAGAAGTTTATCAATGTACCGAATGGTTTTATCGTCTGCTGGCAAGAGGAGCTTGTCTGACTTCATCTGATCTATGTGATTATGAGGTTAGACGAGAATTGATTAGGATAAAAAGTAAAAGCGTGCAAGAATTAGATAAGTTAAGGAATGTAATTGAGTTTCAGAAAGTCAGTTTTATTTTACTACAAAAAGCCGCTGATCTTTGGGCTGAGTTGAGAGCAACAGGTCAACCAAACAAAGTTAAAGAAAATATTGATATAGATTGTATCCTATCGGCTCAATGGTCTCTACTCAAAGAAAAATATCCCAATCGTCAGGTTATTATTGCCACCAAAAATATCAAAGATTTTCAAAACGTTAATCATTGCCCCCTCTGGCAAGATATACATTGTTAAAGCGAAATTGCTTGCTTTCATTTTTTCAATAATAATTATAGATCCAAGACAATCTATTTACACCTGAAAAATTCCCCCATAATCTTGAGAATTTTTTGATCAATTGGGACTCGATCGAGGATAATTAGAAGAAATATTTTGACTCATAACCAAATCTAATCAAGAAGCCCAGTGACGATTCCCCTCCTAGAGTTGTTTGTATTCGCCACCGTTTTGTGCGGATTTTTAGGAACATTCCTGAAAAAAAACTTAATCATGAAGATTATCGCCATGGATGTCATGAGTACGGGCGTTATCGCCTACTATGTGGTGATAGCTTCCCGTGACGGTTTATTTACTCCCATCCTCGGTACAGTTAAACAACAAAATTACGCTGATCCTGTACCCCAAGCAGTGATTTTAACAGCGATCGTCATCGGTTTTTCCATTCAGGCGTTAATGCTGGTGGGAGTAATGAAATTAGCCAAAGATAACCCCACCCTCGACAGTGCTGAGATAGAAAAAAATAACACACCATGAATACTTTAACGATCGCTTGGATAAGTTTACCCTTTTTTATCGGCTTTATCATCTATTTATTGCCGCGATTAGACAAATATCTGGCTATTGCCACCACTATTGTCTCTCTCGCCTATTCTCTCCTTCTATTTAGCCAATCCTCCCCCATAACCCTCAACCTACTGGATAATTATGGCGTGAGACTGGTAGCCGATCAGTTAAGTGCCTATTTTATCCTCACCAATGCCCTGGTGACGATGGCGGTGATCTTTTATAACTGGGAAAGTAGCAAAACCGCCTTTTTTTACGCCCAAGCTATCATTCTCCACGGCAGTATTAACTCTGTCTTCGTCTGTGAGGATTTTATTAGCGTTTACGTTGCCCTAGAAGTAATTAGTATTGCCGCTTTTCTGGTGATTGCCTATCCTCGCAGCGATCGCTCTCTCTGGGTTGCCCTGCGTTATCTGTTTATCAGCAATGTGGCGATGTTATTTTACCTTATTGGCGCAGTTTTAGTCTATAAAGCCAATAATTCCTTTGCTTTTGCCGGTTTAAAGGACGCACCTCCCGAAGCCTTGGCTTTAATCTTCATGGGATTATTAGTCAAAGGGGGAATCTTTGTCTCGGGATTATGGCTACCGATGACACACTCGGAATCGGAAACCTCCGTCTCGGCGCTGATGTCGGGGGTGGTGGTAAAAGCTGGCATTTTTCCCCTCCTGCGCTGTGCTTTAATCCTAGAGGATTTGGATGTCCTAATTCGGCTTTTCGGGGTGCTAACGGCGATTTTTGGCGTATCCTATGCGGTGTTTGAAAAGGATAGCAAGCGGATGTTAGCCTTCCATACTATTTCCCAATTAGGTTTTATTTTAGCCGCCCCGGTAGTCAGTGGTTTTTATACCCTTACCCACGGTTTAGTTAAATCTTGCCTATTTCTGTTAGCGGGAGTTTTACCCAGTCGCAATTTTAAAGAATTACAGCAACAATCGATTCCTAATTCCCTCTGGATTGCCCTAGTGGTTGCTAGTTTTTCTATCTCTGGATTCCCCTTATTATCCGGTTTTGGGGCGAAAGCGTTAACGATGAAAAATTTAGTCCCCTGGCAAGAGATTATGGTCAATCTTGTGGCGGTGGGTACGGCGATTTCCTTTGCTAAATTTATCTTTTTACCCCACGCAGGTGGCGAAAGTAAACAGAAGCTAACTATCGGTTTCTGGATAGCAATAATTCTGCTCCTTGCCGCCCTATTTTTAGCCAATGCCGTCTATGTGGAAGCTTATAATCTACCCAATATTATCAAAGCTTTAGCGGTCATCGGTGCGGGGTGGTGGTTATATCTGGGAGTTTTCAAAAAGTTATCCCTGAAATTATCGCGAGCCTTGGAACAATTTGATAATCTCGTCGGCATGATGAGTGTAATGTTAGTTCTATTGTTTTGGATGGTTTTAGCATGATTGGACATATAATTCTGCGTTTAACTATGTGGTTTTTGCTTACCGCTAATTTCACACCTGCTAATATTATGATCGGGGTAGCTATTGCTTTTCTTTTGCCTCGTAATTTCGCCTCTAGCGAAACTTTAGGCGATTGGTTAAAGGTAATAATTAAAGTTTTGCTGGCTATTCCCCAAGCTTATATGGAAGCGTTTGAAATTATCTTTCGTCCCCACAAGGAAGAAGAAATTATTTTAGAGAGAATTTCAGGTAAACGTTCACCAAGATTGGCTTTTTGGGACATATTTCTCATTACTTTTACCCCGAAAACTATCGTCACCGAATACAAGGAAAATGAGGGTTATGAAGTTCATCTAATTAAACGGAGTAAACAGGGATGAATATTGTTCTCATTGCCATGATTGTCGCCCTATTAATTCCCCTTTATGAAGTGGCAAAAAATGATGACATCTGGCAAAAAATGGCCGCCTTTGCCAGTGCTTCCAGTAAATCATCGATTATTATTCTAGTAGTTTCAGTTCTGCGGGATGATTGGATGATTGGAGTGGTTGCAGTGATTATTCTCAGTGTCGGTAATGCTGGCTTTATGTTATTAGCACAAATTCTTAAACGACTGAACGAATCATGATTAACATTTTCAGTTATATCTGTATCGCTATCGGAGTTTTTTTCTGGTTTTGGGGAACGGCTCATCTTTTAGACAAGCGCTCGGTATTATATAAATTACACGGTCTATCTGTGGCTGATACATTAGGTTCCATGGCGATTATTTTCGGGCTACTTTTGAAAGTTCCCCAAAATTGGCCTTTATTATTATTGGCAATAATTTCCCTAGCAATTTGGAACACCATGTTAGGCTACGTTTTAGCTTATACTTCTAGCGAGCGAGAGTAAAATTAAAGATGAATGAAAGTTATCTCTATGTTATTGTTGCCCTCTTGCCTTTAACTGCGGCGATGGTAATGTTACAATCCAATCCCTACCAAGCTCTAGTAATTCGTGGGGTTTTAGGGGCAATAGCCGCTTTAGTTTATGCTTTATTAGGGGCAGCAGATGTGTCTTTAACCGAAGCTTTAATGGGAACCATGTTAGCCGTAACTCTCTACGCAGTGGCGATTCGTTCCTCTTTAGTGATGCGTTTAGGAGTAATTGCCGAGGAAACCGATACAGTTTTAGAACAGTTAAAAACTCAACTACAAACGGTTTTAAGTAAACGTTTTATGCGTTTAGAATTAGTTGCCTACAGTGATAAACAAGCTTTGCAACAGGCACTTATGGATAAAGATGTTCATGCCGTCTGTATCCGTCAAGACAATCCGGAAACTATCCCCTACGAAACCACAATTAGATTACCCTATCTCTACGATATTTTTAAAAATGAATTAACGGCAGCAAACACGATTTTAACTTGTATTGAAACCCCAAAATTAGAGGAGAAACACTAATGAAATGGATTTATACTCTAGCCGCCATTGCCTTCGCTGTCAAAATGGTAATTATTCCGAATACTGCTTCCTCTGTATCATCCTTAGAAATTGTTGAATCCCTGGTGCGCGACGGTGGTGTTCCTAATGCGGTTTCGGTGGTGATTTTTCGTAATCGTCTCTACGATACCATCTATGAAGTGATTGTTTTTACCATTGCCATTATGGGGGCAAATTTTCTTTTAGCCACCGAAAAACCCGCCAGTAAAATCCATCAATTTACTGACCAACCTTCAATTATTTTAGCCCGTTTGGGGGCAACAATTGCCGCTTTAGTGGGCATTGAATTAGCTATCCGCGGCCATTTAAGTCCGGGGGGAGGTTTTGCCGCCGGAGTCGCCGGAGGTACGGCAATTGGCTTAATAGCCATTACCTCCTCTCCCGAATGGATGCAAGCAATTTATCGCCGTTGGCAAGCGGCAACATGGGAGAAAATTTCCGTCTTAGTTTTTATTGTTTTAGCCGCCATTACTCTCTCAGGATTTGAGTTACCCCACGGGGAATTAGGGGCGCTATTTAGTGGTGGTATTTTACCGATACTAAACATTTTAGTCGCCGTTAAAGTAGCTTTAGGTTCCTGGGCAGTAATCCTCGTTTTTATCCGCTATCGCGGGTTATTGTGAAGTGTAGATGGACAAATAGAAGAAAGTTGCTTAAAAAAGCTTGACAAAAGCCCTCAACTTGCCTTATACTTTCTAGTATAATGGGAATCCGTGCCTGCCTGCGAACAGCTATTTTTTTAAAGAAAAAAAGGAGTCAGGGAAAATCAAGACTCCTTAACTGAAGACAGTTTATTTATGGAATTGGTGGAGTAGGTTGCGAAATTCCGGAAAACTAATCTGATTATCGCGACCGGTATCGGCCTGCTTTGACATAGCTTCGATTTCCTTGTCTGTCACCCCCGGTTTGATCGCCTCAATACAAGCTTTCAAATCCTCAAGGCTAATTTGTCCCGAACCATCACTATCAAATAAACGGAATCTTGCCAATAAAATTCTTTCCTGTTGATCACGATCGCTCTCACTACTAAAAGATAGACGATCAAAGACCTGAAAAGCGCGGGCGATATTCTGCCATAATTGATGGGCCAGAGGACGATGGAGAATGGTTTCCTCCTCCTGACTGGTAATTCTGTACTGGCGACGCAAAGACTCGACAGTTTCCGTTTCTGCGGCCGGCAATTCCGTCAACAAATGCTTGATCGCCTCCCTGGAACCCTTACCGGTCAACACTTCCAGTAATTCCGATCCCACCTTGTGATCGGGGTCTTTTTTCCATGTCACCAACAAACTTTCTAACAAAGCATCGCGATAGCTCTGCAAACGCAACCAATCCTCGCGACTATACTGCTTTTCTGGATCGAGAAGTTCGGCCGATTCCACACTCAACTCTGTTAAAATTGCCTGATGTTCGGCCTCGGTAATCGTCAACTCTAAGCGCATTTGTTCTAGGATTTCGAGGCTGTGGCCGAAGTCAGTATATCCCTGCTCCAAAGCCTCTTTTAACACGGCTTTATAGGCTTTTAAACCCTTCTGGTGGGTGAAATCCGGCAGTATCTTGGCCAACACATAGACTTCATCCGCGTGCAAAGCATCCAGCGATCGCCGATCGAGATATTTAGCCGTATCGAGATCGAGTTTACCTAACTGTTTACGCAATCTTCCCGCTAGTCCTTCCCGTTGGTAAAGACCCGGATTTCTTGTCCAAGTGCGATGTAACCATAAACTACTCAAAACCGCCGGTAAAATACTAGCGAAATAATGCCAAAATTCCGGCAAAAGATTAATCCAAGGACGACCAGCGAAAATAAAGAAGAAATTGAAAATCAGAAAAGTTCCGACAGCAAAGACTCGATGACGGATAATTTCGGTCGGTAAGGGTGACTTTTGGCGGATTCTATAGACTTTGTAGGCATTTTCAACTTTTTTACCGAGAAAGTAACCCAAAAAAGTGCAGATTGCCAAAGTCAAAGGGACAGCTACCAACTTCGGAATCGCAATTGCCTGACCTGCAAGATAAAAACCCGGTTGAAAGAGGGATTCTAGTTGATTTTCATCGTGCGCCCAAGCTCCAGAGAAATAATAGTCCCAATTGCCAGAATAGAGATAATAATAGATAGAATAGCCAAAAAATAAGCCAAAATAACCATAATAAAGCCATTGGCGCTCTCTCTTAGTAATCCCATCCCAATAGGATCTTTCCGCATCGATATCGATACAGGGACTTTGACAGGCAACACAGGCACTTTGTTCGCTACCATCTTCCCGGACAATACGACACATAGATTGAGTAATCCCACCGCGACTGTCTTCGTGAGCGGTACTATTCAGTAAACCCCTCGGTTCACCGTAAATCCTTTCAACTGGACTCATGGGACAGAAATAGTTACACCAAGATTTGCCCCCATACCAATAACCAACAAAGATCGCCACTAGAATAGTAAAGATTAAAAAGCTGCCTAAGACTAAGCGATCGGAATTATAAAAGAGAATCCGTCCGCATAAACCCAAAAATAACAGACTTAATTGTAGATAGAGATAATTCCGAGCTAACCAAGAGTTTTTCGGCACTTTATAGATTTCATAGCGGACTTTTCCCGATTTATCGGTCTGTTTTTTCTGACGCTGTTTACCCAAAGCGCGCGGTATTTGAGAAAGAAAGGATAAAGGACAGATACGCCGCCAGAGTTCGTGACCGAAAACTAATAAGATAAAAATGCTACTAGGAACCACTATTCCCCAAAAAATCGGCGCACCTAACTGATAGGAGGATTGGGGTAGGCAAACTCCCTGGACTTTAGTACACACATCGGGATCAACTCTCAGGGGACTAGCAAGATTGTTAGGATCGGTTAATTGTGCCGAAATCGGGTCAAAAAACAGAGAAAATATCAGAATTAACCAAGCGATGGTAACAACCCATCGCAGATAGTGCATCGAACGTTCGGGAATTTGTGCAAACATGGATCTGGTAGTGACGTTGAAGATACTTTTAAGCGAGATTAGGGGTTCAATCCTCGAATTCTCAAGCTTTTACTTTAATAGCGGCGAAAAACTCTACTTTTTGACAGACTACATCACCGTTTTCTACCCCGGAGGAAATTACCCTTCAGGCAGCAGGATGCGGCCTTGACAAATTAACAGTGATCCGGTAGGTGTGGGAAAATTGTCTTAAAATATTATCTACGCTGCTACTATCACTAAACTAGAACATTAAAGAGCGTATTGGCTTAATCCTTATAAAAAGTTAAAATTCTATGGCTGAAAGCTTGAACCATAAATCCGAAAAACCTTCTCCTCCTCCCGTCCCCCAAGAAAACCCTTGGCTAGAAGCAGTTAAAACCATTGTCACGGCTGGAATTTTGGCTTTTGGCATCCGCACTTTTGTGGCTGAGGCCCGTTATATTCCCTCTTCTTCCATGGAACCCACTCTCCAGATTAACGATCGCCTAATTATCGAGAAAGTTAGCTATCATTTTCAGAAGCCAGAACGGGGTGATATAGTGGTTTTTAGTCCGACAGCCGCTCTGAAAGCTCAAAATTTTCAGGATGCTTTTATTAAACGGGTGATTGGACTGCCGGGGGATAAGGTGCAAGTCAAAAACGGTCTAGTTTACGTCAACGGTAAAGCTTTAGCGGAAAAGTATATTGCCGAAGAACCTAATTATACTTTCGGACCGGTGACAGTTCCCCCCGATCAATATCTGGTTTTGGGCGATAATCGCAATAATAGTTATGATTCCCACGCTTGGGGCTTTGTTCCCCGGGAAAACTTAATCGGTCGCGCCGTGGTGCGTTTTTGGCCCTTCGATCGTCTGGGAGGACTTGACAACCCCGACGCTGCCACAAATCAGAATTAATGTCAAGAAAATAAATATAAAAATTCCCCCTAAAACTAGGGGGAATTCGAGCATCTATTTGAACATATTACTCACGGAATTGTCCTCATGGATGCGCCATATTGCCTCCCCCAGAATCGGGGCAACCGGCAAGACTTTCAGTTGCGGGAAAAGATGTTCTTGGGGGACGGGAATCGTGTTAGTAACGATCACTTCCTCGACTATGCCACTGGATAAACGCTCGATCGCAGGACCAGAAAAAACCGGATGGGTGGCACAAGCATAAACCTGTCGCGCCCCCTTGGCTTTCAGTAACTGCGCCCCTTGAGCGATCGTACCGGCCGTATCGATCATATCATCGACTAAAACCGCCGTTTTATCCTTAACATCGCCGATCAAGTTCATCACTTCCGCCACATTATGGGTTTGCCGGCGTTTATCAATAATTGCTAGGGGAGCATCACTGAGTTTTTTGGCAAAAGCCCGCGCCCTGGCCACCCCACCCACATCGGGAGAAACCACGACGATATCGGGTAATTGTTTACTGAGAAGATAGTCCACCACCACTGGGGAACCGTAAACGTGATCGAAGGGAATATCGAAATAACCTTGAATTTGGGCCGAATGCAAATCCATGGCCAACACGCGACTTGCCCCCGCTTCCGTGATCAGATTAGCCACCAGTTTAGCGGTGATCGATTCCCGGCCGGCGGTTTTGCGATCGGCGCGAGCATAACCATAATAGGGAATTACGGCGGTAATTTGTCGGGCAGAAGCACGACGACAGGCATCAATCATGATCAACAATTCCATCAAATGATCGTTGACGGGATTGCAACAGGGTTGAATTAAATAGACATCACAGCCGCGGATCGATTCCTGAATCTGGATGTACAATTCACCATCGGCGAAACGTTTACGAATCATCGGGCCCACATCCATACCCAGATAACGGGCCACCTCTTGGGCAAGAGATACATTAGCGGATCCCGAAAAGAGACGGAGACGATTGCTGTCCGACGCGGCGGGAAACATCGGATGTCGCATCAAAGTAGCAGAATAGCTCACAGCAGATTCTTTACCCTCAAACTCAAGGCACTTTTTTCTATCATCTCAGTTTTGTTGAAAATCTGAGTGGATTTCTTTGTTAGATATTGCCGCCAGATTTTGTCAAAACCGATTAACGTTTGGCTAACTTTTTCACCGGTAATTTACGCAGACGGATCGATTTCGGGGTAATTTCTACCAACTCATCTGGTCCGATGTATTCGAGGGCGCGTTCGAGACTCATATCCACGGGGGATTGTAACTGAACCAATTCATCCCCGGTGGCGGAACGATGGTTAGTTAACTGTTTAGTTTTGCAGATATTGATCTCCACGTCTTGGGGCCGGTTGCTTTCGCCGATAATCATGTTTTTATACACTTTTGTCCCCGGAGTAATAAAGAATACTCCCCGGTCCTCGGCGTTTTTGAGGGCGTAGAAAGTGGCGACTCCTTCCTCAAAGGCAGTAATCACGCCATTGTAACGGGTGGCTAATTCCCCGGAGAAAGGACGATATTCCAGAAAACTATGGTTCATAATCCCTTCACCGCGACTCAGACGGATAAATTCGCCTCGGAAACCGATTAAACCCCGGGCCGGAATCACGAATTCCAATTGAGTACGGCCATTGCTGCCCGTCTGCATATCCTGCATTTCCCCTTTCCGTTGGCCGAGACGTTCGATACTCGAACCCACCGCTTCTTCGGGTACATCTAAAACGAGGTATTCGTAGGGTTCGCAGGGTTGACCGTTAATTTCGCGGTAGATAACTTGCGGCTGCGATACTTGGAATTCGTAGCCTTCCCGACGCATGGTTTCGATGAGAATGCCTAAATGCAGTTCTCCCCGTCCCGAAACCAGGAATTTCTCGGCAGAATCACTTTCTTCCACCCGCAGAGCGACGTTAGTTTCTAATTCTCGCATTAGACGATCGCGAATTTGCCGCGAGGTGACAAAAGTGCCTTCCTGACCGGCAAAAGGAGAATCGTTCACCGAGAAGGTCATTTGTAGGGTCGGTTCATCGACTTTAATTAGGGGTAAAGCTTGCGGGTCATCGGCTAAAGTTACCGTTTCCCCGATGTTAGCGTCGGCAAAACCGGCCACGGCGACGATATTACCGGCGCTGGCCTCGTTTAGTTCCACCCGTTTGAGGCCCTCAAAACCAAGAAGTTTTGTTATTTTACCCTTGACAATCGCGCCCGTATCCTTTACTAAAGCCGCCTGTTGACCAGCTTTAATTACGCCGTTGTGGATGCGGCCGATAACGATGCGTCCTAAGTATTCCGAGTAATCGAGGGTGGTTACTTGCAGCTGTAGGGGTTTGTTAACGTCCCCGGCCGGTGGTGGAACGTGGTGTAAAATCGCCTCAAAGAGGGGCTGCATATCTTTGTCTTCGTCTTCGAGACTTTCTTTGGCGAATCCTTGCATCCCCGAAGCGAACAGAGTAGTAAAATCACATTGGTCGTCATCAGCCCCCAGTTCCACAAACAGATCGAAAACTTTGTCCACGGCTAGGTTAGGATCGACGTTAGGGCGATCGATTTTATTGACCACGACAATCGGTCTTAATCCCTTTTCTAGCGCTTTTTTCAGCACAAAACGGGTTTGGGGCATCGGCCCCTCGTTAGCATCGACAATCAGGATACAACCATCTACCATACCTAAAACCCGTTCCACTTCGCCACCAAAGTCGGCGTGACCGGGAGTATCGACGATGTTAATCAGGGTGTCTTGGTAACGAACGGCGGTGTTTTTGGCCAAGATGGTGATACCGCGTTCTCTTTCGAGGTCATTGGAATCCATGACGCAGGTGGGTACATCTTCCCCTTCTCGAAAGATTCCCGACTGTTTGAGGAGTGCATCGACGAGGGTGGTTTTCCCGTGGTCAACGTGAGCAATGATAGCAACGTTACGGATAGGCAGAGACATAAAATATTGAAGTAGTTTTAGGTTTATTTTTACAAGTAAACATTTCTTAATAATTCTAGCTTAGACTGACCAGCACCGTTAGCAAATCTTTATTTTTCCTTGGTTTCCCATCAGCAAGCTCTACTGCTTACTGTTGACAGACACAACAACAGGCCTCCCAAACCCTAAGCAAGCAACCCACCCTCGCAGGAGTCCAGACGATAGAAAAGACGACTGGAGGCGGGGGGTAGGGGTAAATTGAAGCTAGAGTGAAAATCCTCTTGCACTTTGTAGGTTAAGCGGGGGGAAACTTGGCGAACAATTTGCGTCAACAGTTTATCACCGGTTTTTTGGAGAATGGAACGGGGAATTTTATAAACAAACTTGGGAAACTTAACCATAACATCCATCTGTAGTTCCCAGGTGACTTGGGTGATAACCGCCGGAATATCCCGTCCCCGTTGCCGAAAAATTGCCTGAATTTCCCGACTAGGAGAAGATAGCGGCATTTCCTCTAGTTTCATAATTGCCTGATAATCCACTAGATAGCCCAAAAACGGTTGATCGGGAATGGGGACACTGCGAGTATGATAGACTCCATTGACGGGAGGATCAAGAACTACAGCAATCTTCGGCTCTAGTTCATAGCCAAAAGCTCCATATTTACCGATGGTGATAATATAACCATTGTCGCCGAAGGGCAGAGTTTTCATCGGTTCGGCACAACGACAAAACCAACCTTCGTGAGCGCGGAGATAATCGGCAACCTTGTCCTGATTGCTATACATATCCATGCACCCGGCAAAATGGGTTTGAAAACCGAGAAATTGATTGTCTTCTTTGACTTCTAAAGATTCGAGAGCTAGGGAGTTAATGGGGGGATGCTGCATGACTTAAAACCTAGAAAATGATAGTGCTAGAAACAGTTGGGGATTAACTGCCAAAGGATCAGGGAAATTTGTAGAATTGAGATTAGTGTAACGTATTGTTAAAAACCATGAGGTCAAGAAGCGATGAAAGCATTTGTAGCAGGAGCTACGGGGGAAACAGGACGGAGAATAGTTGCCCAATTAGTCGAACGTCAGATTCCCGTACGCGCTTTGGTGAGAAACCCAGAGAAAGCGGCAGAAATTTTGCCAGCAGGGGTGGAAATCGTCGTCGGAGATGTCCAACAGGCCGATAAGTTAGAGGCACTAATCGCTGATTGTAGCGTTTTACTATGCGCCACGGGAGCCAGACCGAGTTTTAATCCCACGGAACCTTTGTTAGTAGATTACTTGGGAACTAAAAATCTCATCGATGCCGCAAAAAAGAAAGGAATCGAGCATTTTGTTCTTGTTACTTCCCTCTGTGTATCCAACTTTTTCCACCCCCTCAATCTATTTTGGTTAATTTTATTCTGGAAAAAACAAGCGGAAGCCTATTTAATCAATAGTGGCTTAACCTATACGATTGTGCGCCCCGGCGGCCTTAAAAATGAGGATAATCTTAATGCAATTAAAATGTCATCCGCAGATACCCTGTCCGAGGGCAATATTCCCCGCACGAAAGTGGCTTCCGTTTGCGTAGAATCCCTATTTTATCCCGCCGCAAAAAACAAAATTCTCGAAATTATTGCTCCCTCAGATGCTCCCAATCTCGATTGGACCCAATTGTTTCAAAGTGTCACCTAAACAGTAATCAGTGATCAGTAATCAGTGAACAGTAATCAGTAATCAGTAATCAGGGATAAAGATGAAGATAAATAAATAATTAATTAAGTAGGTGGGTGGAATTAAATATAAGATGAACGTAGGTTGGGTTGAAGGATGAAACCCAACCCCCGCATGGGTTACGAAGTGCGCTAACCCATCCTACAAATAATTGTGCCTCCCTAATTAATTAACTTAGGCTCTCCTAGACAGCTTATAGCAAATTAGTAGTTTAAATGAGCCTAAACCCTTAAATAGGGTTTGCTGAATAAATCTAAAAACCTTATCCAACAAGGTTTTTAGACTTTTTTTCCCTCAAAAAGTGCCGACCCTTGGAGTGATTGGGGGGAAAATTCCGGGACTTT
>VYMD01000051.1_pt1 | contig 55458 bp, 63 predicted proteins | sample 5115311 | NCBI WGS metagenome assembly VYMD01 (sample SAMN12291779, study PRJNA351875) | freshwater metagenome | isolation source: freshwater lake | place: USA: Michigan, Wintergreen Lake | collected 2013-08-08
CTCCACTTTATCTGACTTCTGGATTGAAGAATTTGGAGGAGTCAAATCAACGTTGAACTTAAGTTCCGCAACGTCTGACTGGTTTCCTACATTGTCTATGGCAATGGCTCGCAAAACGTGCTCACCTTGTGCTTCCACAACGAGTGCTTCTGTATACGGGCGAAATTCTGTTTCTGCATCCATCTTGATTAGAATCTTTTTTACGCCAGATTCTTTGTCATACGCATTAACATGAAATACGTTTCCACGTTTTGCATATGGTTTGCCATTGATGTCAACTAAAGGAAGGGAAGGAACGATCTCAACAGTTGGTTTGATATCATCTACAGAAATGACAAGAGAAGATTCTGGTGAAGAATTTCCCGATTTGTCTGTTGCAAGATACTTGATCAAGTTTGCGCCAGATTTTTCTAATTTAATAGGTTCTGCATATGCTTTTGAAGCTTCAGAATTGATGCTGTAGTTGATGACCTCAACGCCATTTTTATCTTCTGCTACAACCACATAACTGTTGTTTTTTGAAGCAAATGGAACACCATCTAAAACAAAGAGTTGTTCAGAAGGAACAAGCGTTACACGTGGAGCAGTGTTATCAACGACTACCACCAAAACTTTTGGTGACTCAGCATTTCCCGCTTTATCAACCGATCTGTAGTGGATCTCAGTTGCGCCTTCTTCAGACAATCGAATTGGTTGAGTGAATCTTCTATAATCGCCATTTTTTGGCTTCCATTCGATATAATCGATCATGGAGGAATCGTCTTTCGCTTCCAATGTAAAAGCAGTTTTGCTTGTTATAAATAAAGACTCTTTGTTTGCAGTCACGACTGCTTCGTTTTTCGACTTGTCTCCAAGAAGGTCTTTGACGACTCCTTCTGCCTTGTCTACGTTTGATTTTACAGAATCTGATGTAGCTTCTGTCTTTTCAATCGCTTGATCGTTGGTTGATGAATTCGCTTTTGGTTCAGCCGATTGTGCTGAAAGTTGGCCTACTAAAAATAGTGTGATAATGGCCAATGTATATTTGTGCGCCTGCATTATTAAGAATCTCCTTTTTACCGATAAAACATATATATCCCCCTTGTAAGGTATTATTGTCAACTTGATTGCGTTAAGAAACATAACTTTCCTGAGCATTTTTCTCATTTTGTCACAGACGATTGTTTCTGAAGTCATTGTCTGGAAAGAGATCTCTTTGGAGAATTTTGAAGACGACACATTTTCGCAAAACAATGTCCGAACCAAGCTAGAAAAGGACACGCCCCTTCCCGACCTGTCGCTTTCTCAGAATTTTACTGCCCCTATACCCAGCTCCAAACAAGCTCTGGTGATCCGAGTTCCCAAAAAATCAAATTTCCCGTTTGGGATCTACTTCCCAAAACCAATTCTTTTGGAAGGTTTTGTAAAAGAAATACGCATTCCCGTCTACTCCTCCCAATCCATCGGAAACCTAACATTGATTGTAGAAAACCAAGACTATGAGGTACGACAGCTTCCCATCACATCTTTGAATTATCGAGGCTGGAAAACATGCATTATCCCGATCGCACGTGCATTTGATCAAAATGATCGTATTTTTTTACAGGGATCCAACGTTCGCCTCATCGGCTTCTTTTATCTGCCAAATGAAAACAATGCCAGTAGCCAGGAAGTCCTCCTTGCGATAGACGACATAACTGCCATCGTACGGGATAAATATCGCCCTCTTCGTGACAAATCAATCCTCCTGGAAGATTGATTTTCAGTTTATTTCTCTGACTTCCATTTCAAAAATCTCTTTTCTTTAGAACCGAGAGCCTGAACCTGATCTTAAAATGAATGTTGAACTCTCCCTCGAGCAATACGAAACTCTGCTAAAACTCGTTTATATGGGGGATTGGGTTATCTCCACGCTACAAGCGAAAGACAGGCCTGATGATGAATTGGACAATGACACCAGGTTTGCGGAAGTTGTGCGTCATGTTTTCAATCATGCTGAAGTGGCCGGACTTGGTAGCATCGTGCAAATCGATCAAAACAACGGCGAACCCTATCTAACTCGTGAATTCGAGGAAGATAGTGGCCTTGTCGACATACTTGAAGACTATGAAGATGAAGTATTCTGGCAGGCCTTGATCGAAAGACTCGCACATCGAGATTTCATTCGACATTATGGTGAAACAGCTATCTCAGCTATGGCGATCGAAGAACGAATTGAAAAAGAAACACCATTTCATGACAAATGGGCAACCGAATTTCATGATAACGGCATCGAGAACTTGAAAATCTAAACAATAAGTCTCACCAAGCTCTCCGTTGCGAACTCGCAATTAAATCGGTAAACCTCACCTTCCCTCAGAAAAGAGGCAAGGTGAGTTCAATAGGATTTATTTTACTGATTTTGAATCGAATTTTGGTGTGTAAAATGTTAGGTCTATCATTGGTTTTTCTACATTGCAGATTTTTACATTTGCGGCAGTCGAACACGATGCCGTTCCCGATATTTTGCATCCTTTTGCTTCACACGCCTTTCTATCAGTTCCTCGACACTGTTGACAACCGTTGGAACTTCCACTTCCACATAACAAACAATCTTCGGCGAAAAGTGCAGGTGCAGCGAACATTGTTAATAAACTGAGCAACATACTAATTCCAATCTTCATATAATCTCCTAAAGTGATCTTGTCACAAAGTAAAGTAGGAGTTGACTCTCATTTTTATGGAATGCTAGTGAAAAATGTAAATCTGATTGGTTTAACTAAATTTTTTCCGATCGATGTTCTCTATTTCAATTTATAATGATTCAAAGATTCAATGAAGTGTGCTCGAGAAAACTTTCCCACCTCCAAAATCGAAAATGGAAGTGGATGCAAGGTCTCCTCCTCGTCCTCGTTTTTGCGATTTTTAGTAAGCTATATCTGGGAATCTAACGCATAAGGTTGATCTTCTACTTTCCCGCCTGAGGCTTGCTAACTTTCGGCCATAAAAGTTTATCTTCTCTTTGCTTTTTCTTCTCCAAAACATCTGAGAGTCGGTATCTCAGCAACATATCTATTCGGTCTCTAGCAATTGGTAAAATGAGACCGTGTGTATCTCTCAAATCACCGTCTTGCAATGCAAATAAGATCGATTCATATGCTTTTTGATTGAGAAAGTCATCCTCCGCAGTTTTGTTGATCTTAATCTTGGACCAATTTTGAATTGCCTCTCCAAGTAACGCATCATCACCTCTAAACATGCCTGCTTCCCATAAGATTCTACCTTTCTCAAAGTAAGCGTCATTTAATCTATATCCAGCAGGAGTGTTTGATATCAGGGTATCCATCATTTGCAATCGTTTGGTGGTATAGGCTACTTCTAAATCTTTTGCATTCAATATTTTCTTTTGTTTGAGGAGTGGTTTGTATTTTTCAACGACGCGGCGAAGAGTTTCAAAACGTAATGTTTGCTTTTGTTCCGGCGTTGCCGCATTAAGAAGTGCAAGAGCTTTAAAATACTCATTCAATGCACGAGCTTGGATATCATATATATTTTCAAGAGTAAACAATATCTCCGTTCCCACTTTAGTTCCTAAATTTTGGGATAACAGAGCCATCATCTGTTTCAAAAAATCTTCTTTGTTTAAATTTTCTTGGAAGTAATCTATGATAAAATAACTTGGATCGCCACTGAAGTTATATGCTAATCTTTGTAAATTATCATAGTATAAATCTCTAACAAATGAAGATAAATCCCCTTTATTGGGATCATAACCTGCATAGCGAGAAATAAACTCATCCAACTGCTTTTCTTTTTTAAGCTTTAGTGTTTGATCCAAGTATTGGCTTCTGGATGGTCGACCCATTTCTAAGGGAGTCCGCGGAGGTTTTTCACCTTCGGTCGATAATTTCATTGTGATTGGAGGAGAATTCTCTGTTCCTTTTCTGAATTCTTCGATGATACGATTCCGTTCTTTATGAACGGCTAGATTGTCCTCCGCCTCCTCTAGATCAACTTTAAAAGGATCACGAATGGTATACAATGTTGGGAATACATCCTTAACAATGATATCCTCATATTCTCGGTTTCGTTTGATGTAGGAATCTGAAATACCTGAATTGGGATAAACATTATCAAATTCGTTTGAAAAATTCTTTCTAAGCTCAGAAGTTGATTCCAAATCTTGAACAAGTTTATCCCATGTACCTCCTTCATACTTGCTCTTAGCGAATCCATTCGACTTTCCGCTTTCACCATCTGCATCTGAAAGGCCTTCCTCTCCTTCACCCTTTTTGCTAAAGACGTCACCGTTTTCGCCCGGTTTTCCAAATTCAAGACTGATCTCGCCTTCTCCAGTTTCTTCAGTCTCATAGATCCAAGGAGGACCACAAAACATTGTTTGATAAATGGAATCCGAATTATTAAAGGAATAAATCAAAAAAGACAAATGCAATACAATGGACATGTATGCAGCAATCCATAGACGGTAATGAAAAAAGTATTTAACGAGACTTCCAAACATAAAAACCAAAGTAGATACCGGAAAGAATCAAAAAACTCCATGGTAGTAAATTTCCATATTCCCGGTAAAATGTCATCTCACCAGGTATAATATCCACAGTACCTTTTAGAAAAGCAGAGGATTCGATCGGTGTGAATTCGTTTTTTACGTTCCGGCCTAAATGATCAGTAAAAACAGATGTACCCGAATTGGTAGACCTTACTAACCACTTACGAAATTCGATAGCTCGCATTCGACCCAAGGTATGATGTTGATAGGACTCAACTGTATTCCCATACCATTTATCGTTCGTTACGTTTACAATAAAATCAGGATCCCCTTTGAATTTTCTTACAAATTCTGAAATGATCACTTCATAACAGATCAAGGGCAGGAAGGTGCCGTTGATTTCCTCATCTACTTTATGCGTTTTATAATAATCAGAAACAGACGCCGGATAAAGATAATCCATATCCTTCCATCGGAGTGGATTGTTAGGTATCGACTGGGTTGTTTCAAGAGATTTTGATTTCGCATCCAAAGTGCTTGGTGATACCGTTTTAAAATACGGAATCAATTCCAAAGATTTTCCCGATGCAAATTTGCCAGTTTGACCACTCAATGCATACATCCACTCGAACGGCATGTATTCACCAAAGATCAACAAAAATACCTTTTGGTAACTTGCTCTCCTTTCACCATTGGGATTGTAGAGTGCAGATGAATTGTAAGTCACAAGATTGCTTCGAGATTTGACTTCTCCTTCAAAGCCTACATCAAGTTCATTGAAATAAACATTGGCTCTATGTCTTAGAGCAAGTGCCTTCATAAAGGATTCAAATTTTTCCCAATAAATGCCTGCAAGACGTGTCGCTTCCGTATTGTTTGTGGAAAAAAATGGAACACCTGATTCTGGTAAAACGATGAGATCCAATCTCCCCGTTGTTCCACCTTCCATAGCTAAATCATCAATACGTTTCATTAGGGAATTAATTTCTTCCACAACACTCCGGCCATCCCGAAATTCCAAAGGCGCGTTAGGTTGTATAATCAAAACCTCGCGGTTCCCTTTCGGTTTTACCGCATCCCATTTCTGGAACAAATAAAAGCCGTTGGCAATAAAAATCAAAAGAACGAACAGAACACTACATATTCCAAAAATAGCTTTGCGATTTCTGAAAATCTTTACTCTGCGAACTTTGTTTGATTTAGAATTACGGAAATTTGAAACTAATTTCAGAAGTCTCTTTGGATTTCGAAATTGAAATAGAAAATAGGAAAAAATAAAAAGTAGAACCGTCAAACCATATGCACTCGCATACTCAGCATTTTGTGCCAATATATTATTTTCAGCAACCACACTTCCAAAGTACCATGGAAAGACCTGCGGTGAAAAAAATTCTGCAAATAACATCGCAAAACCTGCAAGCCAAGGGAAAAATTTTTGAATCCTAACCGTTAAAAAAGAGAATAGAATCAAAAATAATGGAAATTTTAAATTTAAAAAAATAGCAGATAAAACAAAAATCGGGGTCGCAAGATACCAATCAAAGCCACCAAACACGGTGACCATGTAATAAATCCAATAGAACGAAACAGCATAAAATGCAATGGCAAAACCAAAGCCATGCCAAATGAGTTGTTTCCATTTCCCTCGGTATTTTTTTTCGATATAAAATAGCCCGAACGGAGCAACCCAAACAAAATAAGAAAGTGAAAGGGGAGCAAATGCTAGATGGGAAAAAACCGCCGTAAACAGATAACAGAATATGGCGATCAAACCTTCTTTTGAATATAAAAAACGAAAGAGAGACTTCATACGCACATACTCTGACAGAAAATCGTTACGATTTGTTGTAGTTATTGTTACCGTTTTGTACTTTTGTGAAAATCATTTTGCCTGCGGCAGTTTGAATGATTGAAGTCACAACAACTCGTACTTCTTTGCTTACCAAATGACCGCCGTTTTCGATGACAACCATCGTACCGTCTTCCAAATAACCGATCCCTTGGTTTTCGTCCTTTCCTTCTTTGATGACAGAAATCGGGAATTCTTCTCCGGGAAGTACGACTGGCTTTAACGCATTTGCAAGGTTGTTTAGATTCAAAACTCTCACACCTTGTAACTCAGCCACCTTATTTAGGTTAAAGTCATTTGTTACAACTGCGGCACCTGTGTCCCGAGCCAGTTTTACGAGCTTTGCGTCCACTTCTCTTGTATCAGAGTAATCCGTGTAGGTGATCTTAACTTCAATGGATCCTTTTCTTTGGAGTTTGTTTAGCATTTCCAAACCTCTCCTTCCACGCGCCCTTTTGATTGGATCAGATGAATCTGAGATCAACTGGATTTCGCGTAATACAAAGTTAGGAAGGATGAGTGGACCATCCAAAAAATGTGTGTCAGCTATATCCAATATACGTCCGTCGATCACAACAGAAGTATCTAAAATCTTTTCTCGGATGTTGCTAGCTGGGGTTTCGATTCCAGGAAGAGAAAATGCAGAACCAGGGGCACCAGTTCCGCCACCAAAAATAGCGAGCCCTGGTTTTTTCGAAAAGCTAACGCCTATCCTGACTCCTGTGACGAAGAAAAGGAAAACGAGAACCATCCCAAAGGAACGATATCCGTATTCGGAAAGCAAGGAAGCAGGATACCCTGCGATTGCAATTCCCAAAAGACCAAAGAGAGAGCCCAAAAGGACAACATCTGCTTTGATTTCTGGAAAAAGTTTTTTTTCACCAAATGCGAGTGCGATCGCATAGAGAAAGACCAGTCCCGAAAGGGAAAGCGCAAGAATTAGATTCTGTGATTCCGAGTAGAGAAAGAAAAATGATGCCATACCGACTATGATTGAGCCGACGGCTGCTAGGAGGTGTTTCATGTCTCAAACCTTTTTAGCCAAAAATTTGAGGATATACGGAAGACTATTCTAGATCAAGATCATCAACTTCTTTGGGTGGCGGAGGAGGAGCAAGGCCTTGAACCGAGGCGGCCAAAACATCAGATACGATGTTTCCGGCTTCTTCCTGAGGAACGCCTTTGCTAAGTGCAATCTCCATCTTTACTAAATTATATGCGCTCTCATAGAGCTTTCTCTCCATAATGGAGAGTTCTTTGCCATAGGCTCGTTTGTAAAGATTCCGACAGACATCTGCTACTTCAAAAATAGAACCAGATTTGATCTTGTTCATATTGTTTTGATAGCGCACTTTCCAATCTTCTTCCGTGTCGATTTCATCCTTTTTCAGGAGAGTGAGAACTTTTTTGATCTCTTTTTTATCAATAATCGACCGGATGCCAACATCAATCGCACGCTCAACTGGGATTGAGACCTTCATCTTGGAGCCTTGAATCTCCATGATGTAACAGTCTTTTTTCTTTCCCAGAATCAGCTTTTTGCCGACTTCTGTGACTTCGCCTACACCATGGATGGGATAAACTACATAGTCTCCCACCTTGAATTTAGGCCCTGTACCTTTTTCAGTTAATTTTTTTATAGCCAAGTAAGTATAATAACTTCCGTAAATACTCTTGCCTTATTATATCCCAGAAATTTGCCTATGTCAAGGCAATAGAGAAAAATAGTTTAGAATCGAATTGTTTTTACCATGGCATCAGTGGCATTCGGCAATTTTGAAGTGATTTTATCCAAGGCTTCGCGTGCATCTTCCATCCGATAGAAATAACCTGCATACAATTTGCCTGTGGAAGTCCTGAAAATGCGACCTTGTAAGCTCGGTTCCGCCATCATCATTTGTCTTCCAATTTGGACCGCTTCTTCTGGTGAAAAATTACCAATTTGAACCATGTAGTTGATCTGGTCGTTTTTTGGCGGAAACTTTAAGTGAGTGGGAAAAGCAGTAGTATCTGACCCGAATGAATCTTGAGAAGGACGTGATTGGGTATTGGGCTCATCCGCAACATCACTCGATGCAATCCGATCCACCTGATTTCTGTTCCCTTTACCTACATTGGCAAATGACTTCTCTTGGTTGGATTGGAATCCTTTTTCTTTCTGATTCATCTGGATCCCAACCACCATTCCCGAAGTAAATAAAAGTATGGCTCCAATCAAAAGAAAAAAAGCCGATCTAGGTTTTTGAGATTCTCGATTCGAATGGTAGTGATGAAATGTATTGGATTCAGCTGGTTCGGAAGCTGGAGAATAACCAACAGAACCACGGAGTCTACGTGAATAATCTATATTTTGCATGGACTTTCAGAATCTCTTTTCTTTAAAGATCGGCTTTTAAAGATGAAAATCCTAAAAAAAAACCCGCGCCTTTGCACGGGTTTTCCGAAAGATCGTAAGATTTGTAGATCTTAGAAATACTTTTCTGCGGTGAAGCCAGCCACAGGCAAAATTCGTGTGATGATGTCTGTCATTGTAAAGGCAAACATAAGGGCTAAGAATGCAAATGCAGAAAGGAAAATCACTCGATTCAGCATATTGTCATACTTTAAGTGCATGAAGTAGGCAAGGACGAAGAATGCCTTAATCGATGCAACTACCATCGCAATCGCCATATTGAGTTTTCCCAAATCAACCTGTGCAACTGCTACTGTAATCACTGTCCCAATGAAGAGGATTCCAAGGATAATCGCATAAGTCGAAATAGGGATGATATGATGGTCGTGTTCTTCCTCTTCATCACCTTCTCCATCTTCCACCCACATAGATGCAGAAGCATGGTCTTCCTTGTGCTCTTCTTCACCTAACACAAATTTCAGCAACTTGTTGTCTTTGTTATCTGATTTAAATTTGTCGAAGCGCTCAGTTTGGAAAAACTGAGAGAACCAGTTCACGATAAACCCTGCGATTGTAGCTGTGGCAATGCCTGGTGCGAAAATCCCAAAACCTAAAACTGGTGTAAAGACTGCTATGAGAGCAATCACATAAAGTCCGTAATTGATAACGTATTCCATAGTTCTTTCCTTTTAACCAACCAAGTAGAGTAATGGGAAGAGGTAAATCCATACAAGATCCACCACGTGCCAGAACAGACCTACACCTTCCACGACTGTGTAATATTCTGGTCCGACTTTTTTACGCATGGTTTTGATCATAATCCAGAAAATCAGAATCATCCCTGCAAGTACGTGCACACCGTGAAGGCCAGTCATCACAAAGTAAAAGCCGTAGAACATCTCCCATTTTGGTTGTGCGATGATAGCTTGTAATTTTGTCTTTTCTTCTGCCGATACATGATTGGCTTCCATAGCTTTTGGATCTTTGAGTAGTGCAGCAATCTTTGTTTCGCAAGTCGCACGCTTTCCACCTGCGGCACAGGAAGGATCGACGAGTGAAAACTTGCCTGGTATTGTGCCTACGTGAAATTTGTGAGTGTATTCAAAGTATTTGATCACCATGAATATACCTGCACAAGCAATCGTGAGCGCCAACATAATGGTAGCAATCTTATGAAGTCCTCGTTGCACATAACTGATGGCGGCGGCCATAGTAAAAGAACTGATTAGTAGAACGACTGTGTTTACAGCACCCAACTTCCAATCGAGGGAATGGGAACCGTTCTTAAAGACAGTAGGATAAATGGAATGGTAGATCAAATATCCTACAAAAAGACCACCAAACATAAGGATTTCCGTGCATAGAAACAACCAGATCCCCTGCTTGGAAGAAGCATACTGGTGTTCTGCACTCTTAAAATGGTGCTCGTGGTGAAATTGACTTGAGGTACTAACGGAAGTCATATGGGCCTGCAGTTACTTGTGGAGTTTCGAGAAAATTTTCGTGTGGAGGAGGAGAAGCAGTTTGCCATTCGAGTGTTTTTGCACCCCAAGGATTCGCAGACGCTTTCTCGCCAGCAATGATACCGTGTATTATGGTGATGAGACCGACTAGGAAACCGAGTCCGATCAACCAAGAACCTACTGTTGAAATTTGGTTTAGGTTTGTGTATTCAGGAAGATAGTCAAAGTAACGTCTTGGCATGCCCATGGCACCTAATACGAACTGTGGGAAGAATGTTACGTTGAATCCTGTGAAGATAAATACCCAAGAGATACGTCCGCCGAGATCAGAAGTCATCCTTCCGAACATCTTTGGAAACCAGTAATATATACCACCCATAAGTGCCATAAGTGTTCCACCCACCATTACATAATGGAAGTGTGCGACTACGAAGTAGGTATCATGGAAGTGAACATCGATACCGGTAGAAGCAAGGAAAACCCCAGTCAATCCACCAATCGTGAACAAGAACATAAAACCAAGTGCGAAAAGCATCGGTGCTTCAAAGGAAACAGTACCCCGATACATCGTTGAAATCCAATTGAATAGCTTGATGGCAGTTGGAACTCCAACGAGCATAGTGATCACTGAAAAGAGAACACCAGCAAATGTGGACTGACCAGAAACAAACATATGGTGTCCCCATACTAAAAATGAAACGGCCGCGATCGCGACAGAAGAGTATGCGATAGCTCGGTAACCGAAGATCGTTTTCTTTGAGAAGGCAGTAATGAGTTCAGAAATTACACCCATCGCTGGAAGGATCATAATGTAAACTGCCGGATGCGAGTAAAACCAAAAGAAGTGTTGGAAGAGAACTGGATCTCCACCGAGATCTGGATCAAAAATACCCACACCTAACGTTTTTTCTGCGGCAATCAGTAAAAGCGTAATCGCAAGTATCGGTGTCGCTAAAATCTGAATGATTGAGGTTGAATACAAAGCCCAAATCATGAGAGGAATTCTGTCCATCGTCATACCAGGTGCTCGCAACTTGTGAGTGGTGACAATGAAGTTCAAACCGGTCAAGATGGATGAAAATCCCATCGTGAACGCACCCATTACAAGTAAAATGACTCCATTTCCCGTTTTCGCTGTTGAATACGGGGTGTAAAATGTCCAACCAGTATCCACTTGATTGAAATACATTGAGCCTGCCGCAAGAAGGGCACCGGCAACAAAAATGTAATAGGAAGCCAGGTTCAGCCTTGGAAAAGCAACGTCCTTCGCGCCTAATTGGATAGGAAGAATGAAGTTCCCTAAGAATGCAGGAATCCCAGGAATGATGACCATAAATACCATGATGGCACCATGGAACGTCATGAACTTATTGTATGTATCTGGATCAAGAAGTGGCGTAGAACCAAATTTTGCTAAATGCAAACGGATTCCGAGGGCGAAAAAACCACCAATGAGAAATAAGGTCGCGACGGTCGCAAAGTACATCAGACCAATTCGTTTGTGGTCTTTTGTCGTGAGCCAAGACCAAATCCCCGGACTATGATTCAGATAATTGTCGCCATGGGCCGTGTGACCGTGAGCTGTTTGTGTGTGTGCTGAACTCATCTTTTCTCCTCTATTTGATTGATTTGATGTATTCGATTAGATTTTCTACTTCTTCGTCACTTAGCTGACCTTGAAATAGAGGCATAGCGGGAGCATATCCCTCAACTACTTTTGCAGTAGAAACTAAAATGGATTCTCTTAAATAGTTGTCATCTGCCTTTGCATTGGTTCCATCAGCAAATTTTCTTTCGACACCGTAAAGCCCCTTCATCGTCGGTCCCACAATGCGAGATCCGTCAATCGAATGGCAACTTGCGCAAGCTCTTTGAGCGAAGATTACTTTTCCTTTGTCGGCAGGTGTTTCTGCACCTTTCGATTCTGCATGATACCAAGCCGCATACTCTTCCGTAGGAACTGCTTTGATCTTGATCATCATACCTGAATGTTTTGTGCCACAATACTCTGTGCAAAAAACGATATAATCGCCAGGCTTTGTCGGCTCAAACCACATTTGAGTGTATCTGCCAGGAACGGCATCTTGTTTCGCACGAAATGCAGGGACGTAAAAGCTATGAATCACATCTTTCGAAGTTAGAATTAGCTTCGTTGCTTTTCCTGCAGGTACCACCAAAGGCTCATTTGCAGAGCTGTAGAATTCTTTGCCGTTTGCATATTTGTAAGTCCATGCCCACTGTTCTGCAGTTACATGGATCTCTGCTGCAATATCTGTAGGAGGAGTGCGAAGTTTTTCAAAGATAACCATACCCCAGTAGAATATGACCATCATAATCACAAGAGGTATGAATGACCAAAGGAACTCGGCAAAATTATTGTGAGTGATGTAGGCGGACTTTTGGTCTGCAGAGTTTCGTTTGAACTTAATGAGGAACCAGGTCATTCCACCAATTAAAATCACAAACGAAATCAAGCTGGAAACGATGAGAAAGGCGTAGAGTAGATCCACCTCTTTCGCGATTTCTGTCGCCTGAATTGGCATGAATGAGGTCGCTGGGTAGCTTGTAATCCAAGACATCTAAATGACTCCTTGACGGTTGTTCTTTGATATTTTTCGCCAGTTAATAAATAAAAACGAAGCCAAAACGAGGAGTGTGACTCCCCCGCCCATTTGCATTATCCTGTATGCGTATATCGTATATTTATTTTTTCGTGGATCAAATTGAAAGCAAAATAAAGCGAATCTATCTACAAAACTTCCAATCTTCCCTTCACTCGCCTCAGTAAAGGCAAGTTTTAAGTCACGTTCATCAAATTGAATCCCTTGGAAGATACGCGACACTTGGCCAGATGGGGTAAGTACGTAGATTCCACTCGCATGGATGAATTGTTTTGATTCCTCGTCCCATGTATATCGAAATTGGAGTTGTGATAACAAAGCATTGATTGAGTCGTCATCTCCTGTTAGGAGGTGAAACCCAGATTCTGCTTCTTTTCTGCCATATTCTTTAATATAAACTGCCTTTTTGGGTTTGGAAACTTGTGTGGTTTCTTTAGAATTGAAAGAAACAGCAAGGTATTCAAACTCTTTGCCAGCGGTAAAATCCAGAGCCTTTAGCACTTTCATCACACCATTCATATGGTAATTGCAAAGTGTGGGACATTTGAAGTAGACTGGTGAAAGTAGTATAGGCTTCCCTTTTCCAAAATACTGTGAAAGTTTTGCCGGATTTCCTTGGTCATCGATAAACTCAATATCAAGTTTAAGCTGTTTGCCCGTGACATCTGAAAAGCCAATCCCTTCCAAATCTTTGGGAAGTTTGTTGTCTTTGGTAAGATTGGCGTGCGGATCATACGCAAGTAAATTTACGGATGTCAAAAATGATATAAAGGTGAGAAAGGAAATTTTGGTGAAGTTCACTGTTTGGTGCTCTAAGATTCCTGCACTTACTTAGACTGGCTGGATGGATCGCCAAAACCTGGGTTCTCTGGAGTTCCAGGATGAACGAAAGAAATATAAGCAAAGAAAACTAAATTCAGTGCTAGCGTGATTAAAAAGGTCCAGTAACCGCTTTTTACGTAAAGGTCTTGGTTTGACATAGATTGTAATCCTTTTGGTTGATGTTTAGACTATCTCAATCCCATAGAAAAAACTCCAACAATTTTTAGATTTATGCGGATTAAATTTATTTTCCTAGCGCTCCCCTCGGGAATCTTAGTGGAAACAGGACAGAAGATGAAAATCCAGAGAATTTATTTTATCCTTACGGGCCTCATCCTTTTTAATATGATTTTTGGTCCGCTGGTTCGTGCTACAGATTCAGGCCTTGCGTGTCCTGACTGGCCTTTATGTCATGGCAAGTTTGTGCCAGAATGGACCTTTCACATATTTATGGAAGTCGGTCATCGTTATTATTCTGGGATTTTGGGTCTGATTGTAATCTTCGGATTTATTGTAATTATGAGAGATAAAGAGGCAAAATCAAAGCTGAAGGTGCCCGCTTTCTTAAGTCTCATATTTCTTACGTCCCAAGTCATCCTTGGTGGCTTAACAGTTACAAAACTACTGCATCCTACAACTGTTAACCTACACTTATTAAATGCAATTTTACTTCTCGCGACTTGCCTTACGATCGCTTTGCTTGCGAAAGAAAATGGGAGCACAATTTTCAACGGAAAACCTAAAGCATGGTATTTGTTCGGATTGATGCTTTTTGCTCTTATTTATCAGATATTTTTGGGTGGAAGGGTAAGCTCAAATTATGCGGGGCTTGCTTGCCCTGACTTTCCTACTTGCTATGGTGATTGGTTTCCAGCATGGACAGGCACCATCCAATACCAAATGGAACACCGTTTTTTTGGTTATGCGGTTGCTTTGATTGTTTTCGGTGTCACTTCCTATGCAATATTTAGCCTGAACGATAAGAGAGTTAAACTTTTCTTAAAAATAGGTTCTTATTTAATTGTATTACAAATTTTACTTGGTGCTTTCAATGTTATTTACCAACTTCCAAAACTTTTAACGGGTATACACACATTGAATGCAGTGGCGACTTTACTTGCCTGTTATATTGCTTCCTTTTATCATTTTCGATCTTCAAGGACGAGCGCCTAAATACACAATGTTTAAAATCTGGAACCAACTAACAAAACCAAGGGTCACCGTTCTTGTTCTCGCTACCGTTTTTCCAGGCTTATATCTGGGTATGTCTGGATTGCCTTCGTTGACTTTGATTTTGATTACGTTATTTGGGACCTATTTGATGAGTTCTGCGTCGTTTATTCTCAACCAATACATTGAATGGGAAAAAGATGCTGTTATGTACCGTACAAAGCAAAGACCCATTCCAGCTGGCATTGTTTCGCCTAACCAAGCTCTAATATTAGGCATTATTACAATGGGGATTGCCTTTTTAATATTGTTTTACTTTGTCAATTTGCTGACTGCACTTTGTGCATGGTCAGCTTTACTATTATACGTATTTCTTTATACAATTTGGCTGAAACCACGGACAGAACAGAATATAGTTGTCGGCGGAATTTCAGGTTGCATTGGACCATTGATTGGTTATGCGGCGGCGGCAAATGCTCTGCCCTTACCGGCCTGGATTTTGTTTTTGATTATTTTTCTTTGGACACCTGCACATTTTTGGGCACTAGCCATTTTTCTGAAGGAAGATTACGAATTTGCAGGCATTCCCATGATGCCTGTAGTTTCTGGCGTGGAAAAAACGGTTAAGCAGATCTTGATTTACTCTATTGCCTATTCCAGTGCGGTGATAGGTTTTTATTTTGCTGATGATCGGATGGGATTCATCTATTTGGTCACTGCCGTTATCCTTACGTTTTTGTTTATTACATTCGCGATCAAATTATTAAAATCTAAGGAACCTTTGTTAGCCAAAAGATTCTTCTTTTTTAGCATTCTTCATTTATTTTTGGTAAGTTTTGCAATCGTCATCGATTCAAAACTCTAATGTTTTTTGGTTGCCTAACTAAATCCTTTGCTTTAGAATTTGCCCAATGGGCATCCTATCAAAATATTTTTCACAAACAGATTTACAAGAGATCAAACAAGCAGTCCAATCAGCTGAACAAAAAACCTCTGGGGAAATAGTTCCTTTTTTTGCAGAAGCCTCCCATCATTATAAAGAATGGAATTGGCTGGGTGCATTTGTGGGAGGAGGTTTCGGCGGCCTTGCCCTGCTTATTATGGATTATCTTGATTATAAAACTTGGGATTTTTCATCTTTGGATGGCATCGCATTCATCTGGTTAGGCGCGGTTATTGGATTTTTAACTACCTATTTTATTGCGAAGCTTCGCCTTATGATCGTACCACGAGAAGCCAAGTTATTCTTTGTGAATTTGAAAGCAAAAGAAGCATTTTTAGATGAGGAAATTTTCAGAACTTCTTCAAGAACTGGTATTTTGATTTATATTTCACTTTTTGAAAAAGTAGTTCGTGTATTGCCAGATACGGGTATTGCCAATATTGTACCGCAAGCAGATTGGGACTACGCAGTCCAACTCATCGTGAAAGGTATGAAATCAGGAAATCGTAAAGAGGGAATCGTTGCCGCTATCTTATTTTGCGGCAATCTATTAGAAAAGTACGATATCAAAATTCAAAAAGATGATAAAAACGAAATTTCAGATGAAATTAGAGATGGCGGAAGCCAACTCTAAAATGAATCTTTTCATGTTGAAGTCGATCATCATTTCCATTTTCTTATGTTTCTCTTTACAACTTTCTGCCGTCGCCATTCCCGATCTTACACGTCAGGTTACAGATGAGGCACAAATTTTATCATCTTCAACGATCGATCATATTGAAGGAATATTAAAAGAGCATGAGGCAGCTACCTCCAATCAAATCGCAGTCCTTACTTTAAAGTCTCTAGAAGGTGACTCTATTGAGGAAGTTGCAGTTCAAGTTTTTGAAAAATGGAAACTTGGACAGAAATCCAAGTCCAACGGAGTCCTATTACTCATTGCAGTGAATGACAGAAAGATGAGGATTGAAGTTGGTTACGGATTGGAAGGTGCACTGACCGACTTGCAAGCATCTCGAATTGTAAAAAAAACGATCAGACCCAAATTCAAAGCAGGTGATATGGACGGTGGAGTGTTGGATGGTGTGAACGCGATCATTGCAACTATCAAAGGAGAATACACTCCGAGCGAATCAGATATCGACACCACCACTTCAGTATTCAAAAGCAAAGGGCCTGGTGTCGGAAGCCTAATTTATGCGGCTATTTTTTTGCTAGTGGGACTATTTATCCCTGGTGTTGTCGGATATTTGTTTATGTTATTCGCCCTACCAAAACTATACGGAGGTTTGGTGGCGATGATGGCATCTTTCTTTGCAATCATCATTGTAATCATCATTTTTGTTATCCTGTTTTTTATCAAAAAGAGTCTCGGTGGATCTTCGGGTGGAGGAGGATTCTTTGATGGTGGTGGATTCGGAGGTTACGGAGGGGGATCCTCATCCGATGGCTGGTCTTCTTCAGATAGTTGGGGAGGTGGTGGTGGTGATTCCGGTGGTGGAGGAAGTTCGGGAGATTGGTGACGGTTATTCCGTTTTGTATTTACCCACTTCCATAACTAAAAAGGTTACATCATCTTTCCATGTTGTTTTTTGCATTTTTTCAAATAACGTTGATTTGATGTAAGATGTTACACTTTCTAACGGCATTGATCTGGTTGCAGTGACGACATCCATAAGTAGTTCCATAGCTACCGAATTATCAGTTTCGAATAATTCTTCAAAGATACCGTCAGAAAATAAATAGATCCGATCGCCCTCCTCAATCTTTGCCTCCTGGAATCCATAACGATATTGTTCTAAAATTCCGATGATGGGTCCAGTATTTTGCAGAGAAATCAGTTCACCATTTGCTTTGTGTATGAATTGATCTTGAATGCCTGCTGCCGCATATCTAAGAGTTGATTGTGTAAAATCAATATCAACAAGTAAGGCCGGGAAATAAATTTTGAGATCTGAGTTTTTGTCATAAAAATGCTGATTCAAATAATATAACAAATCATTCGGCATCGTTGCCACCATGTTCAATCTTTCAAATTCAGACTGAATCATCATGGTAAAGAGTGCCGCCTGCAAACCATGACCCGTCGCATCACCGAGAAAAATACGTACGAAGCCATCTTGAATTTTTTTGATAAAAAATATGTCCCCGCCCACATCCATAAATGGCTGATAGATCACTTTTACTTCTAAATAAGGTGCTAGGTTGGGTACCGTAATGAGACCATTGACGATACTTTTTGCTAGTTTCATATCTTTGTTGATCTGATCTAACTTTGTCTGGAGTTGAAGCGCTTTTTCATTCGCCTTCACTTCCAATCGTTCATTTAAATTTGTTAATTGTGAGCGTACATCCTCAAGATCTTTATTTCTTGTGGATAACTCGCCTGCAAATGCTTCAGCTTGTTGGAACCCTCTTGAAAAACTCCTCGCAATCGAAATCGACTGGAAGATAAACATCATAAAGATACCGTAATGAGATAAAAGAGAAGAGGTTATATATAAATTTGTAACCAAGATGTCGTTTACGACTGTGGCAATAAAAACAGTAAAACTCAGAAGAAATAGCCTTGCTCCTGGTTGCTTTTCTCGAATCGAAATGACGACAACGTATATTCCCAAACATGCGGAAGACAAAGTAAAGATTTGATAAGGAATCATAAAATATGTATATATTGACGAGTTTGTCAAAAGAACAAATGCTGATACCCACAATCCGACGTAAAAAATAAATTTATATGCAAGCCTTGGAAAAAAGGACGGAAAGGTGAGATACATATAACGACAAAAAACGGGAGGTATCAAAAAGAAGGTAAGGTAACTCATCTTCAAATGCATTTCCCATGGTAGGTTGGGAAAGATATTGACTAAATATTTATTTCCAGTTACAAATACTCGAAGGCAAATCAAAAGACATGCCAATGCAAACCAAAAGGTATAAGGATCCTTTTTCCGATTAAAAAACAAAAACGTATGATAAACGGCCATAAAGAAAATGCTACCGACAAGCAACATATCCATTAAGATTTCCTTCTCATACTTTGCGTGAAGGGCATTGGAACGTCCAACGCTGATTACTTGGCCAGGACCTCCTTTTCTATGATGATAATTCGATATCTGTAGGATCACCTCAGACTCGTCTCGATCAGGCACAAAATCAACGATCTTAGGTTTGTATTCCGGTAATGCATTGATTTCATCCGGGGATACAAAACCATTTCGAGAAATGAGTTTTTCATCAACATACATAAGATAGGCGGTTTCCATTTCAGGGATCCGAAATGACAACGCCTGTCCTTTTAACCCATGTTTGAGATGCAATCTGAACGTCGCAAAACCATCTCCGGCTAAAAAACCTTTTTCAAAAAAGGAAACAGACCAGACACCGGGTACATTAAAGAATTTTTGTTCGCCTATCGAATCAATCAAAGATACATCTTTTGGAAAAACAATAAGTTTTGGATAATAAAACCATTCTCCAATTAAATAAACCAAGGCATCCGGTTTTTTAAAATACTCCTGCGCATCAAATATACCTTTTTCCGCTTTCGGTTGTTTGCTGGAAGGTGTACAAAAAAATGTGAAAGATAGGAAAATAGCAAAAACTAACCATGTTTGTTTTTTTAAGGATTTTAACATGGCTGTTTTCGTGAGCTTATAGTCTACTTTGGATTGGAATGTACTTACGTTGGTTTTCCCCAACATAAACTTGTTTTGGACGGATTTTACTAAAGTCCCCTTTCTTTCTCTGTTCTTTCCAATGTGCAAGCCATCCAGGCAATCTTCCAATTACTTGAAGCACCGAGAACATAGTTTTAGGAATACCTAGTGTATGGAACGCAAGTCCAGAGTAATATTCTAAATTTGGGTAAAGGAGATTGTCGATAAAAAACTGGTCATTCCATACCAACTCGTCGATTTGGAGTGCTGTTTCTTCAATGGCATCTAACTTGCGGTCTTTATAAAAATCCTTAATGATTCCTCTGGCTACTTTTGCCCTTGGACTCACTACGTCATAAGCCTTTTGACCAAATCCATTCGAATGTAGTTTTACTTCTCCTGATTTAAATCGTTCAAAATAATCTTTAACGGCCGTTCGGGACTTAATAATATCTTCAATCAATTCGATTGCGGCAGTAGGCCTTCCACCTTCTCTCGCTCCCCATTGCGCCATAATTCCGGCAGAGATACATGCAAACAAATTTGCCTTTGTGGAACCAACTACTTGAACAGCGGTGTTGGATACATTTTGTTCGTGATCCGCATGTAGGATCCACAATTGATTTAAAAGCTTATCAAAACTTTCTGGCACATCATACTGCTTGGCGGGGACAGAATGCATCATATGAAGAAAATTTGTACAATAAGGATTTTTATCGAGTGGATAGATAAAAGGATGTCCCACCGAATGTTTGTAAGTAAATGCGGCGATTGTTCTTATTTTTGCAAGCAACCTTGCGATCAGATCGACTCCCATATCTAATTTTTCTTCGTAGTCTTGTTGGTAATAACTAGAGAGAGAGGTAACCATAACCGACAAAACTGCTAGAGGGTTCGCAACGCCTGGGAAACCATCAAACAAATTGAGCATATCCTCATGGATCATTGAATGTTTAGATAATCTGCTGGAAAAGTCATTCAGCTCTTTTTTGTTCGGGAGATCTCCGTAAATCAAAAGATAAGAAGTCTCAACAAACGTGGAGTTATGCGCAAGTTCCGCAACGTCATATCCACGATACGTTAACTCACCTTTTTCGGGATCTCTCCTAGATACTTTTGATAATCCTAATGCGGTATTGAATAAACCTGGATCGACGGTTACGAGACCTGTCTTTCGGTAAAAGTCGGTAAGATCGATACCCTCTTTCCCATCAGTTCCGAGAATTATGGGAAACTGATAAGTCTTTCCCTTGATGTGGATCTCCACTTGGCTCATGATGAAAACCTCTGTACCACAATAGTTCTTATGTGATGTCAGGAATCTAGAAGAAATTTATGATTATGTTATGGCAGATTCTAAGGAGTCATGAATCAGGACAAAATCGGTAAGCCCTACGATATCCATGACTTTACGAAAGTGGGAATTCAGCCCTGCAAACTCAATCTTACCTTGGTTTTCGGAAGATTTTGTGATCAAACTGATGAGTGTAGCGATTCCCGCTGAGTTGATGTAGGAAGTTTCGGCGAAGTTTAAAATGACGCGGACTTTTTTGTCTTGAGGAATCGAATCATAGGACTGAACGATTTCGTCCTCAGCTTCCGACGTAATTTCTCCAGAAATATGAATCACAGGCAGCGCTCCGCCGTTTTCAAATCCTAGTCGAACTTTAAATTCCTCGATCATTTCCCTCCAATCAAATCACATTCTGCACTTGGTCAATCAAAATTAGCGACTTGATTTTCTTTCTTCACTCGAGAGTCTTCCAAAAGGTTGTTTGCACTTTTTACAAACAAAATAGATATCCGTAGGCTTAGCGGAAATCCCGACAAGACCCATGGCAATCATTCCCCAAACGGAATATTTGACAACTTTACGTGCAGACTCTGAATCCCGTGTGGTCCCGCAATCGCAGGTAGCACGGTCAGCTTTTTGTGGATGGACAGTCATTCTGTCAGAATCCGACCCCACTCGCAAAAAACGAGCAGGATCGGCAGGTGAGATTAATTTTTTGTGAGGTATTCTACGTATTTTGCAACAACAGGAATGTTGTCACCAAGGTGCTTGTAAGCAACCATTGGAGATCCTTTGATTCCTTCATTCAATGTCTTTGTGATACCAGCGATTGTGTTTCCATTTTTCCACTCAGAGGCAGGCGCTTTGAAGTTTCTTGGCTTTGGGTTGAGGGCTGCAGCTGCTGCACCATCTCCACCACCTTTTTCTCCGTGGCAAGATGAACAGTTTTGAAGGAAAATTTCTTCGCCCTTTGCGATTTCAGGATCCACTGTCGCCGCAGGTGTAGCTTCTGTAGTAGCAGTTGGTTCCGCTGGCTTGTCACCGCAGGCAATCATCGTGATAGCTAAAGCTAGCATCGATACAGTAAGTACGAGTTTATTAAATTTCATGTTTCACTCCGAAATATGGTTACTTCCATTAGATTGTCACAGAAGTGTTTTGGCGACTAAATTTCAACTTTTGCCTAGAAGATTTGTGAGAGCGCCCTCTAGATTTTGATACTGAAACTCATAACCTTCATCCAGCAATCGCCTGGGAGATACGAATTGTCCTTCCGTAATCACCTGCGAACCTTCCCCATATAGACCTTGTATGGCGATGGAAGGGATTTTAAATATACAGGGACGAAAGAGTACACGGGCCAATGTTTTTGAAAAAAAATGATTATTGCATGGATTAGGTGAGACAATGTTATACGCACCTTGTGAGGATTTCTTTTCCACGAGATAGTGAGCTGATGCTACAAAGTCTGCGATGTGAACCCAGCTCATTCCTTGTTCACCAGTTGCGATGGGACCTCCAACGCCAAACTGAAATGGGGGAATCATTTTTTCGAGGGCTCCTCCTTTGGGAGAGAGAACGATGCCAGTACGCAGGATGATGGTTCTGATTCCTATCTCTTGGAGAGGTTCAACCTCCTTCTCCCACTCAACACATAACTTTGCCAGATAGTCATCGCCAGGAGCATGAGATTCCGAATAAGGCTCATTATATGATTCCGACATTCCATAGTATCCAATGGCAGATCCTTGTAACATCACCTTGGGAGGTTGTTTGCAATCACGAATTCGTGCGACCAACCCACGGGTAAAATCGATGCGTGAAGTTCGGATCATATCCTTTCTTTCTTGGGTCCATCGAACACCAGCGATAGGTTCGCCTACTAGATTGATTAAAACATCCAATCCTTCTAATTGGGCGCTCGTAGGGATTGTAGTCGTGACACACTCAATCTGCGCGTAAGGTTGTAGGTGAACGGGAAGTTCCGTTCTACGTGTAAAGACGCGGAATTGATGTCCTCGTTTGATCCAATAAGGAATGAGTTCGCTACCAATGAGTCCAGTGCCACCAAGGATACCTATTTTCATAATCACCTACTTTCCAATTGCTTCAAAAAAATAAGTAGAAGTTTTTTCTAATGGATACATAATTTTGGAATCAATGAAAGTAGCCATTTTAATTCCACTCTCACTTTGGGCATTTGCACTGATTTTTGGAAATTATCAAATTTTCTCTACGACCAATACAAAAATGGTAACCTTCCATTCGCAACCGCCATTTCGAATCGGTGCCGTCTCCAATCATAAAAATCTTGCTCTTGTTTTAGACGCAAATCTCGCAACCTATTGGGAAAGAACGGAAATACCTCACTCTGGAAGTGATTTTTTTCTAGAGATGAAACTCACTCATTTTTGGGATGGAAAAGTTTTTTCACCTTTTCCGACAAAGTCGATCGCCTGGAAGGCATGTCCTGGGCGCACGCTACCGAAGTTCCGAGCCAAACTTTATCTTCGTGAGAGCATCAATGTGGACAAGGAGTTACGAATGCCAAAAGATCAACTGATCACAGAAATCAAAAACGATTCAAATGGTCTCAAAGAACTTTCCTCTCCTATTTCCGTCGTGGACAATTTAAAACCTGAAATCAATTATCCGCATGGCATATCAATTTATACACTGGAGGTCAAACTTTCTGAAATACTTTCTCCAAATGACTGCTTTTCGGAAATTATGATTAGAGAATAAAATGGATTCACACCTTTCAAATAAAAAAGTTTCACAGTCACCGACTCTCCCCCACAAACAAGACGTTAAACGTAAATTTGACATTGCAAGTTTGGTTGAAGAAGGTCCCCTACCTGTTCAAAGTGGAGAATCAAACTCGTTAGGATTGGACGAAAAATTAAGAAAGGCATATTTTTGGATCACAAACTATGCGATAATCACACCTTTTTATGACATTGAATACAGCGATAGACCTCCAGTTCAATTTTTAATCGGAGATTTAAAATCAAAAATCACTCTCCCATCAAGTCAAAGTTATTCGAGTTTTGTTCTCTTACCATTATTGACTTTGGTTGTTCGTGGCAAATGCCTTCTCGTGGGAGGTCCAGGGCGTGGAAAAACTGCCTCTGCAATTTTAATGGGTGTCATCGCTGGTTATTCACTCAAAGAAATCAAAAGGGCAATTCAACATGGCCAACCCCAAATGACGATCACTGATCTCTTAGGGAATCCGCTTCCATCAGATCTTATGAATGCAAAGTCTATGGATGAAATCAAGATTTCCTGGAGGAAATGGCTTGGTATGCGTGTTAAAGTGATAGACGAATACAATCGTATCCCCACAAGAACACAATCAGCTCTTCTTACAATACTCGGAGACAACTATGCTGAGCTCTATGATCAAATCTTTGAATGTCCGGATGCCGCCTGGTACCTAACTGCGAATGATGATGCAGGAGGCGGAACCTATCAGGTGATAGAGGCATTAAAAGATCGTATCGATATCGTAGTGAAGGCTTTGCACTTTAATACTCGTTTTATACGTGATTTATTACAACGCGTTGAAGAAAATTTTAAGCCAGAGGCGATGGTTCCGAAAGAAATTATTTTCACCGAAGCAGAAATCGAATCCATCAGTGAAGAAATCAGAAGTATAACGATCCCTTCACCGCTTCGTCGGAGAATGGAGTTTTTTGCTTCCCAATTTGAATTTTTTGAGTCTGGCGGTGAGCAACTAGAGTATAAAACAAAAGATACAGTCAAACTTTCAATGACAGACTTAACCAGTCTCTCCTCACTTGAACAAGGAAAAGACCGAAAAAAAGACTTAGGATCCCAAACAAAAAACGGACTCTCAGTTCGAGCTATTTTTACTTGTATCAATTATGCGAAAGCTTTAGCTTACTTTCGAGGTTTACGTGAAGTTAAAATCGAAGATTTAGCACATATCCTACCTTTTGTTTTACATGACAAATTAGTTCAAAATTCGGAATCTCCATTTTTCGAAGAACCAGGTTATGCGGTTTATCGAAGCGATAGAGTTAGCTGGATACGCAAGTTATTTGAACTTTCCTGCGCTGAATATGATAGATTGGGTTTGGATAAAAATGATTCGGTCGCAGAGTTGAGTTCTAAATTCGAAGAAGGTTTGGAAGGACTCTCTCTTTCAGACACGAAAGCAAGAATTATAGCTATCGAAAAGGAAGTCGAAGCCATAAGCAAACAACGCAAAATCTATGGGCATGTGTACGACGATCTATTGAAATTGAAGTATTTGCATCAGCGTTATACAAATTATGCACACTGGCTCGAGGAAAATGGATGATCTCTGAAGAATGGAAAAAAATAATCATTCAAGAAAGATCTCACCTCAACCAATTGGTCATTCTTTTCAAACAGAACTACCAAACATTTAACGAAAGGGTTTTAGAAGAATTTACCGTTCCTTACTTCACAGCACTCTCTAAAAGTTTGCCAGATCCGAAGGATAACGATACAGTCAGCCAATCCTTTGAGATATTACTCAAATTGATTCAAAAGGGAGTATTCCGCAATCCGCATGGAGAAAAGGAAATGGCAATTTTAGATGTGTTATCAAAAATACCAGGCCCATTGAATGAAAATCTGAACTTGACCCTATCCCATTTGGCCAATGCACTTTCAAAATTAAAAAGCTCATCCGAAATTAAATTCTTAAGTCGATTGTCCATCATAGCATCAGATTTGTATAATTTAAAAGATCTCAATCATTCCCTCATCGTACTTGCTTGGCTTGGTGGTCATCCTGAATATCGTGCCTCTGCAATGGAAGTTTTTGATTCGTTGCCAGAAAGGATACGGACCAACGTTTCAAAAGAATTACAAATCCCAACTGATACCTTCGTCTCTATCTTTACGCATTCTCCTTTTGGAAATCAAAACGCAGAAACAGCTAAAACGGTGAGATACAAATTAATTTCGGGCTATCCACTGCACAATGGGAATTTTTACAAAGTTCCCACTTTATTGAATTCAGAAGCCAATACCATTGTTTGTTCTGGAGAAAATTTTTATGAAGTTTACTTTGACTCGTTCGGTGAGAGTATTTTTCCGACATCAAAAATAAAAGGAATTTCAAAAACACAAATCACCTCTCCATTCTGGAATCAGATTATCAAAAGTAAATTTCAAATAAATGATATTACATCAGTGATTGAATCTGAAGAATATCTCGTCATCACATTAAAAAATTCATATATGATCTTTCTCTTTTATAGAAGCTGAATATGAACTTAATGATTCAATGGACAGAAAAATGGGAGGAAGCACTTGCACTTTGGAGTGACTATGTAAAATTAAGACCTCCAAAGTTCATCCTGACAGAAAAAGAAGAGAAAGAGCTGGGTATTACAGAAAGTTTTGCCGCCATTCGACTCGTTGACCACCAGATCGTTCTATCTGTACGAAAACTTATCAACCTAAAGTTAGAAGATTATCCACTGGAAATTATGGGTCATGAAATTGGCCACCATGTATATTGCCCTGGAGATCTTTCCGATCAAGGCAAATTGATTTTTATTACAAGAGAAGCATTGCCTAGGTTTGAGCACCTTGCACCTATGGTAGTGAACATCTATGAGGATTTATTTATAAATGATAAGCTAAAACGACAACATACGCTGAGAATGGAGGATATTTATAAAAAAATAGGCAAACAGGATGATCCATTTTGGAATTTCTATATGCGTACATATGAAATCCTTTGGGCATTACCTAAAAACACTCTTACGACAGAAAGCATAACAGCGAACATCGACGCAGATGCCATTTTGGTAAATCGAATCATCCGAAATTTTTCCAATGACTGGTTAAGAGGTGCATTCGATTTTGCGAATATATGTTTTCCTTATTTTATGGGGAAAGATGCAAACAAATCTTTAAATCAATTCAATGTTCTCTTAGACACAAAAAATATCGGTGAAGGAGCAGAAATGCCCAACGGTATAACTGACATAGAGATTGAATCTGTTTTGACTGATGGCCTCGATGCTTCTCTTGGGAAAAAATCGAAAACGAATAAAAAAGATGATAATGATGAATCCTCACCAGCTGAAAATTCTAAGGATCAGGTTCCAAAAATCTCACTCTCACCAAGTCAATATTCCGCTATTGGTGAGGCTCTTGGTATCAAAGCGACTTTATCTGAAATGGCTTACAAATTCTATAAAGAGCGTGCACTTCCTTATTTAGTTTCTTTTCCAAGTATGATCACACCTGGAGCACCAGAACATATTCTTGAGGGAAACGAGATGTGGGAAATAGGCTCTCCAATTGAAAATATAAATTGGATTGAATCCATAATCAAAGGACCATACGTTATCCCTGGTTATACCACTGTTGAAAATGTATATGGCGAGATGCCTTCTTATGAAGTGGAGTCAAACCCGATAGACTTGGACTTGTTTGTCGATTGTTCTGGATCAATGCCTAATCCTCAAACAGACCTATCTTATTTAACACTTGCTGGCACAATCATTGCCTTGTCTGCATTACGTGTTGGATCAAAAGTGAGAGCGACTCTTTGGTCAGGCACAAATGAATATTTTACAACGGACTCATTTACCAGGGATGAAAAGTCCATTCTTCAAATACTCACTGGATATATCGGTGGCAGCACCTGTTTTCCGTTAGATTTGTTTGAAAAAGAATATAAAAATAGATCAAAATCAAAACGTAAATCACATATCCTCATTATTTCCGATGAAGGAATCGATACAATGTATACACAAGAATATCATACAGACACCCGTAAATTCGTTAAAGAAATGTTGGAAGGTGCCGGCGGAGGTGGATCCATGGTTTTGAATCTCTACTCTCAAATTCTTGGTAAAGAAATCGCGGAGATGAAATCCTCTGGCTGGAATATATTCACCATATCCAATTGGGATCAATTGGTTGAATTTAGTAAAAACTTTGTAAAAAGTACCTATGAAAGAAATAAGATATTATATAAAACGCATTAGCGAGTTCCCAACGCACTTGATTCAAATTGAATCCATCTCGATAGAATCTCTATGGCATGATACTATGGTGCGCCTAACAGGTGAATTAAATCAGGTAGATTTTTTAAAAACCCAGAATTGGAAACAAATTCAGTCTGATTTGAATATTGCTGGATTACACTCGATGATTAGTTATCTGTTAGTAGATGAGGAGTCAACAGTTGAAAAATTTGATAATTTGGCTAAAGATCATTTGGCTTCTTTTTTAAAAGATCAACTTCCATTATTAGCGGAGGCAGTTTCTCCCTATACTGAATGGATAAATGATGGAGAACGGAGTGAAGAACTTGTAAGATCTTTATTTCATTTCTTGGATGTACTTCCATCTGGAGAATCAAAGGATTACTTTAAAGACAGATACAAATCTATCGATACAATAGAACGATTTAAAATTTTAGTAGAATCCAAAAAAAGCCAAGAGAGAGCAAAAGAGATGTTAAGAAAAATAAAGCAGGCGGAGGAAGAAGAGGCTGCCTCAAAATACAATCGCGAATGAATCTTGATTTTGATTTGTATCGAAAAAACACTCCATTGATGAAGGATAAATGGCTTGAATCTCTTAAAAAATCCTTTTACTCGCAATACGCCCCAATGTGGAATGTCATCATAGGTGATCGTATAACAGAAGATGATTACCGATTTGTAAAAAAGTTTGAACAGGATTTATATGAAAACAGATCTCCTTCAAGTTCGGAACCAAATGATCGCATTTTAAAGTACATTCGCGGTTTGAGGTTCCACTCAATTTTTTATTACGATCGACTAAACAAAATATCTTTGCCGTCCGACTTTCAAGAGATTCTTCCTATGACAAGGGATGATCTTCAAAACCGAATTACAGAAATTTTACCCATTGTGTCAAATCTCGACAGAATGGTTGTCAACCCCACCTCGGGCACAACTGGCGTGCCCATACTCGCACCCAGTCACCCAAAAACAATCGGATGTTATGTGCCATTGATAGAGTATTCCTTGGCTAGACATGGAGTAAAAACGATTCATCATTATAACGAAACTACAGCCATTCAACTTTGTAACCAAAATAAAACAATTGTCTACATAACCCCGCATAGTTTGGCGGAAGGTGCAAAGTTTGCGAAAATCAATTTAACAAAGTCAGATTGGAAATCCCAAGATCATATCAACCAATTTATAAAAGATGAAGAACCTATTTTTTTATCTGGCGATCCTTATTCATTTGAGGGTGCCCTTGAAATGAATCTTCAGTATCAACCGAAAGCGATTCATTCCACTGCATTGGATTTGAGTGAATCTCTTCGAATTAAACTCAAAGAGCATTTTCAATGTCCCGTTATCAACTTTTATTCTTTGAATGAAACAGGGCCCATTGCCTATTCATGTCCAAACCATCCAGAACAAATGCATTTGATCTCAAATGATATCTATATTGAAATTATTGATGAAACAGGAAAACCTGCAAGTTTAGGTGAAATCGTTGTAACAGGCGGAAGAAATCCATACCTTCCATTACTCAGATACAGGACAGGTGACTGGGGCGAATTGGACCATTCGCCGTGTGACTGCGGTGAGGTGACAGCACGTCTCAAATTGTTGAAAGGTCGCAAGCCTATTTTTTTTACGGATACCCAAGGCAATAAGGTGAATCCAGTCGATATTTCGAGAATACTAAGGATGGAATCAAATATTTTAAATCATAGTTTTGTGCAAAAAAAGAATGGGTCTTATGAAATAAAAGTAAGATGGTATAACGTTCCACGAAAAGAAAATACAGAAGAACTCGTATCCAAGTTTAATTTGCTCTTCGGCAATGATGCAAAAATAACGCTCATGGAACTACCTATCTCAAATGGAAAAAAACACAAGATGTTTATCAATGAAAACCTGAATGAAATTTAAACATGGATTGGTCTTGGGTAAATTCTATCCGCCACACAAAGGTCATTTATATCTAATTGAAGAAGCAAAAAAAAGGTGCGATTTGCTAACAGTCGTTATAGCTTCCTTGAAAGCTGAGCAAATTCCAGGCAGCTTGCGATTCGAATGGTTAAAAGCACTTACAAAGGACAAGGATGTAAATATTGTTTGGATTCAAGATGAGAATCCACAGTATCCTGAAGAAGATCCGAATTTTTGGAATATCTGGAAACAATCAATACAAGACGCCATTTATAAAACTCAAAGTTCGCCTATCGATTCCATTTTTTCCTCTGAATTATATGGAGATCCACTTGGCAATGTTCTAGGTGTCCCCCACGAATTGATCGATCTAGGTAGGAAAAATTTTTCGATTTCTGCAACTCAAATTCGTAACGAACCGAGCAAGTATTGGGACTTTATCCCAGAACTACTGCGCCCTTATTTTTTAAAACGAGTCGTCATTACTGGACCAGAATCTGTTGGTAAGTCTACGCTCACAAGGATGTTAGGTGAATATTTCCAAACTTCGATTGTTGAAGAATATGCAAGAGAATATTTAGAGTCGAAAGGTAGATATGTTATCGAAGAAGATATACTCCAAATTGGAAAAGGTCATCTTAAATTAGAGTTAGAGATGTCAAAACATGCCAATCGGATTTTGTTCTTAGACACAGACCATATAACAACTAAAATTTATAGCGAATACTATTTTAAAAATTGTCCAAAATGGATAGAATTTTGTGCCAAGAACTTGCAATATGATGAATCTATTTTATTGGATATCGATGTTCCTTGGATTGCTGATCCACAACGAGATTTGGGTGAAGTTAGAGAGGAAATAAAATCAATTTTTCAACTTGAGCTTAAAAAAGCTAAGAGGAGTTATAAACTTGTATCAGGTAGTTTTTTGCAGAGAGCGGAAATAGCTAAATCAATTATTGAAATGATTTTAAAGCAACCGATGAATCCGATTTATTTCACAGAAGAGCAAAGAAATCTTCGTACTCTTGAATGAGGGAAAGAGGAAGTTTTTTACCTGCTATCACTGATTTCATATCGATTAAAGATGATCCGATTGATTTATTATCTACCTTAAGTGGGCCTATTTTTTGTTCGAGATGGGAATAACATACAAATCTCACTTCCAATGAAAATCTAGCAATTCCAGATACGTTAGCAGACGTTCCATGTAGATGGTGTGAAGAAAATAAAGTCAACTCGCCACTTTCACCAAATACATCTATAGTCGAATTATCCACTGGTTCGATTTTTGGAGACGGGAATATGCGTGTTTTTCCAACCGGAGTTTGATTGGCTTGGAATCCTCCCATTTCCATCCATTCGTTATAATCAAATAGATTTGAATTGTTCGGTATCGGATTTGTAAAGTATTTTGGATAAATGCGAAATCCAGCATACTTCTTCACATCATAAATGGGTATTCAAAGATTCAGCTGGCACTGGGGATTTGCATACCATGGATCACGATGAATGTAAGAAACCGAAATGGCTTCCGGATTTTCATGATAACGATCAGGAACACAGCGAATTCGAATCGCATCAAAGTATAAGTCTTCCAAACTAAAACCTAATTCCTGCCATACGGGATAAAGCAACTCAGTAGATTCTTGTGATAACATAATTTGGTCACGAATTTGCTTCATTCTAGTCAATAATGCATCAGAAGAAAGTGTTCCAACCACTAACCTCGGATCGCCTTCTGGAAAAAATGATTCTAATTGAGATTTGATGTTCTCAAGAAATGGAGTCAAGCTAGGTGGTCGCACATGCAAATGCACTTTGCCCGCCAATGCAGATTCACCTAGGTTCAAAAAAATGCGGTTACTTGGATTCGGCTTTGAGAATCGCATCTCTCAGCTCAATAGAACTCATATAAAGATTTGAGTAGGTTTGAAGGTGATTGAGAGCATCTTGAAATCCAGCTTTGAACAAAAGACCGTTTTCCATATGTTCTCTAAAAATAGTGAGCGGATTTTCCAACTCCATTTCAGAAATCGTTTTGTCAAATGAGCTTTTCATTTCCCTCATCTCTTCTAATGAGAGAGGGATTTTCCAACCGTTACTCAATCGACTTACTTCAGCCATGGGTAACGAGAATTATCTGCCCTCGACGTCCAATAGCTTCGTTGTTTTTACAATGAGTCGGACAGTAACGTAAAAGAATGCTCCAAATCCAAAAAATAATGAGTGGAAAGGCTTCCAAATTCCAGAGAAATTTTGAATGCGAAGATAAGGTTCTTGGTAATAGACTTGGATCAAATCAAAAAATGTAAATACTACTATGATTCCAAATAAACTTGGATACTCCCTTTTGAGAATATTTTTAAATGAGAATGAGAGGGATGGTTTCACATACCCTCTCACTTGCGGAATAAATGCAGGTGTTTTGTCTGCCCAGGATAAGTAATCGGCACCGAACTTCCCACGTAAAAAGTATTCTTCCGCGAAAATAATCCGTTCGTAATAAAGATAAAAGAACATAATAAACACTAACGTAAATGCTACATCTCGTAGAATCAAGACTGGGCCAAGGTATAACAAAAAATTCCCAACATACAACGGATGTCTCACAAGCGAATAGATTCCAGTCTGATTGACCATATCCGCTACCTGTTGTTTGGTGTTCCGTCCTGAAGTCCGCGCTGGTGTATAACCAATTGTAAAACACCGAACCCCAAGGCCCAAAAGACTGACAAAAAACGCAAATGCCAACCAATATAGGTTCAATTTGTAAATTCCCCCAAAAAAGGGAACATATGGTAAGTATGCTAGCGAAAATGCGAGTACCAAACCTGGTATGTAAGTTCGCCATCTGAAGAGAAAATTGCCTTGTTGGTTGAGTTCTTCTATGAGTGCCATGTGAAAACGTACTTGATTACTATCTAGAAACCAATAGCTTTCGTTCTATGTCAATCAAATCCTTCATTCCCGCTAAATTCAATTTGCCCGTTCTCTGGTTCACGGACCTAGCCTTACCCCTTCTTCTCAAAGTTGTGCACAATCTAGACGGAATTGACGTCACACCAGAGGATAAAAAGCTTTTGAAGTCTTATCAAAATGAAAGGATCATCTATATATCAAATCATCCTACAACGAAAGAACCGCCGATTGCTTACAATTCTGCCAACTTGATGAATTCGCGCTTTTATTATATGGCGGCACGAGAGGTTTTCGAATGGGGTGCAGGTATAGTTGGAGACTTCATTCAATCTATTGGCGCCTATTCCGTGCTAGCTGGAGCACCGGATCGCGAATCGTTAAAAGCTTCTCGTGAGATACTTGCAAAAGAAGCCGGTAAACTCGTGCTCTTTCCTGAAGGTGAGCCAACAAGCGGAATGAATGACACTTTGTTACCATTTCAACCCGGTGTAGCTCAGTTGGGTTTTTGGGGATATGAGGATGCTCTCAAGGTCAATCCTAACGCAAAAATTACTGTCATTTTAACGTATGTTAAATATAGGATGACGTCTTCATTGGATTGGATGAGACGAGATATCGATCAAAGCCTAACGCGTATGGAAAATAAATTAGGTATCTCTAAGACCGGAAAAGATATTGTACATCGTTTTTTATCTGTTGGAAAAAGAATGATCGAGCGGGAAGAGCGTGAATATGGTTTAATTGTAGAACCTGAAAAAATAGAGGATTTTGATTACCGAATTGGAAGATTACGACATGCTATGTTAGATAACATTGCAAGTAAGGCAATGATACCAAAGTGGGATACAGAGGCCAATGCGATTGAAAAATTAAGGAAGATACTAACTACATTGGAACTTGTTAGTATCGGAACTCCAGATCCAAAGAATGAACTACCTTCTCTTGAAATGGCGACATGGGCAAGGAAAGCCGCACAAAAAGCATATGATTTTATATCAATCCAAACTAGTTACATCAAAGATTTACCATCGGCGGAGAGATTGTATGAATTTTTATATAGATATGAAGCGGAGATTTTCGGCGAAACCAACAATCGTCCTCACAAAGCCGTTGTTCGTCTGGCAAAACCGTTTTTGATAAATGATTTTTATGAAAGTTACAAACAGGAGAAAAGAAAAACTGTTGATGAGTTTACAAATAAACTAAAATCCGAAATGGAGAATCTATTAAACGAAGAGAAGTCAAAATCCATTCCTCTCTTCCCATCCAACTATATCTTTTAATGGGTCTCTTTACCAGTGATTCCATTGAGTTGAAACTTAATCAAGGAGAGGATTTTTCGATTCGATCCTACGGACCTTCTGAAGAATTTGATGAGGGTCTAGCTTTTTTATTGGATCAAATCTGTAATAAGTATTCCTTAAAAGATTTTAGCAGTGTTCTATATACGATTGTAAAAGATTTGATACTCAATGGATACAAAGCAAATTTCAAAAGAGTCTTTTTTTTAGAAAATTCTCTGGACATAAGCTCAATTGCAGATTATGAACTAGGTGTAAGAATGTATAAAAGCTTTATCCTAGCTGGAAAAAGTTCTTCATACACAAGTATCGCAAAGAAAAAAGATTATTACGTAGATCTTCACATAGCGCATAATATCGATTCGATTACGGTTACCGTTTCCAATAATCACAAGCTTGCCCCAAGCGAAATGCATAAGATAAAAAATTCACTTTTGCATGCACAAAATTACAATGATATTATGGAGTATTACATAGAACGTGGTGATAATTCTGAAGGCGAAGGTATAGGCATTGCTTTGTGTGTCCTTCTTCTCAAAGGAGAAAACATTCCTACGGAAAACTTTAAGATATTTAGCAAAGCTCATGAAACTATAGCATCACTTTCAATTCCGATAAAGAAAAAGTAGCCTTTCTTCGCTTAGTAAAAATTCTGGAAATCAAATGCAAATTTCGATTTCAAAAGCAAAAGCAAAAGATCTTCAGCTCAGTTCCTTTTTAAATAGAGTTACTGAAGATTCACAGAAACACGCACGGTGGTTGAATACTCTTTCTCTGCTAGAACACATTGGTTCCCGTAAAATTTTATTAACACAATCAAATGATGACACTTCGGAAATGATACTACGCCATGCCACCGAGGAAGCAAGACATGCTCTATTTTTTAAAAAAGCGTCGAGAGGGATCAGTAATGAATTCAGTTCAGGATATCATAAAAATGAACTCCTTCGTGGCACATCAGCCAAAATCTATTTCGCAAAACTTGATGCAACCGTTCGGAAAAATTTGAAAAACGAAAGATTTACCGATGATACGTTTACTTATTTGGCATATTTGTATACAACAACGATCATCGAATTAAGAGCAATGGTTGTCTATGAAAATTATAACGATGTACTGGAATCAAAGGAGATGGAGTTTAATCTTAGAAACTTGATTTTAGAAGAGCAAGGTCATCTTGATGAAATGGCTTCAGAAATTTCAAAGTTAGATGGTCGACACCAAAGTCGCCTCTCTAATCTTATCTCCAAAGAAGAAATATTGTTCAAACGATTTTTCAATCAATTGATGTTAGAAGTTGCCTAACATCAAAATATCTCCAATAATCCCAACTATAGTTTTGCATTAGAAGTGTCTGCTCATAGGGCATAATCACACTTACTTTTCCTGACTTGCTGCCCTGGTTTGTTTGATCATAAACGCTAATCGTCGTTTGAGATTCGTCATTTATCCTGTAAGTGACAGTCAATGCTTGCAAATTTTGATCACTAGTTGCTTTGATGTTCTCTCGTCCTTTGGGTACCGACTCCCCACTCCAAGACAAAACACGTTTCAAAAAATCAGCGACTTTTTGTGAATCCAATTCCCCTTCTAGTGCAGGTGTTAATTGCCATCGATCGCCAATTTTCTCTAGAATGAAACCTTTCTCCTTGCCATCGTTATATGTTACTTTTAGAACATCTTCTTGTTTGATATAGCCAAAGGGCAAGGTAGAATAAAAATGAGGCACATCTTTTTCGATAAAGTTTTTCTGCATGGAAAATGGAATCGTATAAACAAAATTTGAATTCAATTCTCGCATCAAACATTCCGATTCAATCTGAAAACACCTTCCAAATTCAAGTTCTTTCAATACAATATCGCCTATAAATAAGGTTACGCGAAGAGTTGTGTCTCCATAAAATTGATTGGAAGAAAAAATCATCCTATCGCGATCAAATCTACGCATCCCATTCAAATATCTTAATATATTTTTTATTTTCTCTAAGTCGGCAATTTTTTCTTTTTGATCTTCTCCCACTATCTTCCAAAAATTATCTTCTTTTTTAAATAGAAAGGAGGGAGTAAACTTACCGCCGACTTTAGAACCTTCATCTTGGAATTTCCACTCCATTTGAGTAAGATATTCGATATCATCTTCCAAAAACAAGGGCGAGGTTTCGTAAGTATTTGGAAAAAAATGAAATGGGTCATTCAGGAGGATCAAAGAAATAAACAAAATCAAATTTGTGTAAACGAGATAGCGAAGGCGATTAAACACTGGATTTACCTGAATAACGTTTTTGAATTCTTCTTACTGCAAATGCAATGCTCAAAAAGGTTAAAAAAATCACATTAAACGCTGAATAGACATTTCGTTCTCGAGAAGAAAAAGGGTTGAGAGGAAGTACTGCTGTCTTTTTGTTTCGAACGGATATGTACTCATTGTCATCTAACATAAAATCTATTACGTTTAGCATAAAATTTACATTCGTATCGCGATATGCCGAACGAAATTCAGGCAAAGAGAAAATATCCGATACTAAATATGCGGTAGACACTAAAAAAATCCTGGAAGGGAAAATCGAGGTCTGGTTTGTAAATTTTGATTTCAATCGACCTTCAGCTAAAATACCAACTGGAACTCGTTTTTGAATCATTTCGGTTTCAGTAAATTGAGTGTCTTCCTGCAACTGGAATACATCCTTTTTATGCCAAGATTGAGAATCGCTCCAAAGAATTGTCTCGTATTTCATCTCTGTTTGGTTTTTGATTTCAAGATCTACTGAAGAAATCCAAGGTAGAAAAAGAAAGTCTTTACCATTTGTTAGGTCATGATTCAAATGCATATTGCCGCTAGACTTAAATGCATAATGCCATAGCGGATAATATTTTTTTTGAATGGTACCGCCTTTTGACAATGAAACTGGATGTTCAAAATCAAATATCAAATCAGAATTTAATGAAAAGCCATAAAAAGAAAGCAAATCGATCCAATTTCCAAAACCACGACTTACAGTTACAAATCCTTTTGATTTAAAGTTGAGCCCATCTTCATTACGCAGTGTTTCTAATTGAAACTGCATAGGCGAAAGCAAAAGTATAACACTTCCACCCTTGGCCAAAAAGGAATCGAACCTTTTGTTCGCATCCTCTGTCCACTCTGGCGAACCAACTACGATTAATAATTTAATCTGACTTGGAATTTCTGATTCATTCAATGAAACAAAAAAAGCCGAACCATATTCTTCGAGCATTGCTTGGTGGTAGAATACTCCCCAAGTGTAGATGCCCGATCCATTTCCGGGCTCTGGAAATGGTAAAATACCAGGATCAACGGCAATCGCAATGTTTTGAATCTTCCGCCTTTGTTCAATCTTTCGTATGGATCTCATCATCTTCATTTCCGCTTCTTCGACAAAAAACAAATCCGAAATCACATCAACACCTTCGTCATATTTTACGACGACACCCATAAAAGCTTCCTGAGAAGAAGCCGATGTATCAGAGGCTTTTTGAATTTCGTTGGAGACAATGCCTGCTTTCAGTGCTTTCTCTCGAATTTCAGTGGATTGATTTGGGTCATACATATTTAAATGAATCAAATCTGGGTTCTGCTTTTTAACTTGGTTCAAGAATTCACGAATGAGTTCCAAACGTACGTTATATTCTATAGGAAGATCTGAAGAGTAATAGGCATCGATGTACAAATGACTTTTTAATCTTGAAAGCTTGTTTTGAGTTTTTTGTGATAATGAAAGACGTTCCGAATTGGATGCATCAAAACGACATGACAGATGTTGAACCAACAAATTGGACAGTAAAAAGAAAAGAAGTAACTGTAAGGTGAGATGTTTTGTTTTTAGCGCACTCTTCATTTTGTCCTCAGATTTAGAATTGTGAGTGCGAGAAATAATCCACAAAATGAGATAAAAAAATAAAAATCCCTGGGGTCTAAGATTCCCATTCGAAACGACTCAAAATGCTTTGAAATTGAAAAAATTCCAATCCATTCCGAATAATTCCTTCCCATTAAATCTATCAACTTTTGGATCCCAATAAAAAATAAAAATGATAGACTGAAAAAACTTAACAAAAATGAGCCTATCTGGGAATTCGCAAACAACGATACAAAGAAAGTTACACTAACAAAAGATAAACCAACTAACAATAGCCCTATGTATCCACTGAAGATAACGCCAAAATCAGGATATCCAAAAACAATCGTTGTTAATGGAATCATTATCGTGGAGAATAAAGCAAAGAGAACATTTGTACATGCTGCCAAATATTTTCCCAAAACTATTTCATATTCTAAAAAAGGAAGAGTCAATAGGATCTCCCAAGTTCCTGAATCTTTTTCTTCCGACCAAGTCCGCATGGATATAGCTGACACAAAAAGTAATAAAATTAGAGGAGAAATAGTAAAGAAATGATTTAAGTCAGATGTTTTTCGATCCCAAAAAGAATTGCCACCAATGCCATAAAAAAAAAGTAAATTTTCAACAAACATAAATAAAATGATAAATATGTATCCCAAAGCTGTGTTTGTCGAGAGAATCATTTCCTTCTTATAAATTGCAAAAATTCTTTTCAGATTTTCCATGTTTAGTTGCTTGTGATTGAGGTAAAAATAGCTTTCAGTGAAGCATCTTGTTTTCTCATTTCTCGAATGAGAATAGAACTTTTAGATAAATATAGGTAAAGCTCCTCTGGTTTTCGATTGTCAGTGGAAACTTCATATTCAGTGAAACCTTGATCCATGATCCTAATTTTTTTAACTTTCAACCAATTGTCTCGACTTAGAATATCCACAAAATCAATGTTAGCATCTTTCACTTCTAATGTGATTTTGTCCTGTTTTCGAATTTCTTGGACAGAACTATTTGCAACAATTTTGCCTTTGGAAAGTATGATCACATGGTCACAAATCTCTTCCACTTCATCAAGACTGTGTGTGGATAACATTACAGTCCTCTCCTTACTTAGATTTTTGATGAGCTGTCTGATTTGACCCATTTGTTTGGGATCTAGTCCATAACTCGGTTCATCCAATATCAAATACTTAGGTTTCCCAAGCAAAACACAAGCCAATGCAACACGTTGTTTGAATCCTTTGGAAAGAGTGCCAGTAACAATCCCTCGCACTCCTCCTAAATCCATTTCTTCTAAAACAGTCGAAATGAAACGAGTAAGATTGTAAGGTTGAATGCCTCGTGCCCGGGCAACGTACTCCAAACTCTCCAAAACCGTCAAATCTTTGTAAGCTGGACCATTTTCAGGTAAATAACCAATCTGTTGTTGGATTTCTCTGCGAAAGGTTTGCAGATCGCGACCTTCATAAAGCACCTGCCCAGTTGATGGAGTAACAAAACCGGAAAGCAAACGCATAGTCGTTGTTTTCCCAGCGCCGTTGGGACCGAGGAGTGCCGTCAACTTCCCAGGCAAAATCTCAAAATTGAGTTGGGAGACCGCTAGTTTTCCTGGAAATTGTTTGGAAAGTTCCTCTGCCTTCATGTTTTTAATGGCCCAATCATACAATAGCAATCCAACAATAAAAAATGGCTTGCGAAAAAAGGTATAGGAGCCATTTTTCCACCAATCATGAGACATAATACCGTGATTGGAACATAACCCCGAATGGGCCTCGAAATCATATTTCTTCCTTTTTTAGCCAGTGTGGCAGTGACCATCGGACTCCGTCGTCTTGACAAGTCCAATGCCAAATTATCCCAACTGAAACGCTATGCATCCAAACTCACAGATGAAATTCATAATTCCGCACTCCAAAAAATACAGAATGTAAAGGATGCTGGAATTGATCTAGACATCTTAGTCAAGCAGTCAAGAAAAGTCGCAGAAGAAATCCAATCCTTGAGCGGAGAGTCAAGAGAACTCTTTGAAAAAATTCGTGCGAGCAAAGAATACCTCTCATCACTTTCTGGAGAACTTGAGCAGGTTTCCTCTCTAGGAATGGAAGTTAGACGAGAAACCGCCGCGATGGAAACTGGATTACATCAAATTCAGTCCCACAAACGAGAATTAGAAATTGTTACTGATGATATGGAAAGACTTCACGAAGAAAGTTCTTCTTAAGCTGAACCAACGCTCGGACGAAATTTTACAATCCGTTGCACAGAAAATGGTGGAGCTAGAAGGTCTTCTCGAAAAAAAATCGGACTCTTTAGACCATTCGATTGAACATATTGCAAACAAGGCGAAGGAAAAACTTTTATCGCATGCAGATGTTATGGTGCATGAGACGACAGGTAGACTCGACCAAGCCCGTAAAGAGATGGACTCACTTTTTGATTCTATGCGAAATGCACAGAGTGAGATTGACCTCAAGTTAACGAAGTTTGAAGATACCTCATCTTTACTTTCCGATAAAGTGGATAAGTTTGATGATAAAATCGAAGATAAGTATATTCGAACCTCACAAAAGCTAGATGAGAAAGTTTCGATTCTAGAAAGAAAGATCCAAGAAAGATTCGATGGCATTTTTGAACAAGTAAGCCATACAAAAGAATCTTTTATGAAAGGACTTCACCAAGAAACGGAATCGATCAAAAGAGAGATTGAAGATATGTCTCTCGAAACGCTAACAAAACGTGACGAAATCATCAACGAAACAAGACGACAAGCAGATCAAATCAATCAGACAATCATTAGCTTTCAAGAAAAGTATCTAGAGGCAGAGAATAAACTTCTCCGACAAGCAGATTCAAGAAAACAGGATCTGATTCGAGAAATCGAAGCTTTCAGTGATGAGTTTCATAGAATTTCCGAAGAGCTGAGGGAAGAGGCGTCCACTTTGAAAAAGAGCGCCTTACAAGAACTGAAAGATTACGATAAAGATTTGGAAGAAGTGAGACAGAACCAAGAAAATCAGATCAAAACCGCCCTCTTCTCACTCAAAGGAGAACTGGAAGAGAAGATCAGATCAAGTTTCCAAGCCGCAGAAGAAGACATACAAGCTGAACTTCGTTCCCTTGAAAGCCAAATCTCAAGTCTTGGAGAGAGTGTCTCCTCTCATACGAAAGATGTAGACGACTATGTGGAAGAGTTAAAAGGTGCGCTTCGCGAAACTGCAAGTGAAATTCTTGAAACTGCTGAAGAGAAGGCAAAGTCTTCCGAAGAAATCGTAACTGAAAAAATCCGAATCGCAAATGCCAATTTAGAACAATTTGTACACAAATGGGAAGATGCACTTTCTGATCTCAAGGAAGACCAAAACGACTCCATTGATTTATTGCAAGATCGCCTGAAAGAGATCCACATTGAAGGTAAAGAACTATTATTGGCCTTCCAAAGTGAATCATCAAAAGCATCAGAGGCACTTGAAGTATTGGCGCAAAATAAAGGCAAAGAAATTATCAATAAAATCGAAGAAGAATCAAAATTTGCCCATACAGAAGTCGAAAGAATTCTTAGAACACTTGAAGATTCAGGAAATGCATTTTTCAACTCACAAGAAGAAAAAATCGATCGTCTCAATGAAACAATCGATTCAAAGATATCCTATCAACTAACAAAGCTACTCGATAAAGGAAACATTCAACTGAGTCAACTGGAAGAGAAAATATCTAACCATTTGATTGTAGTAAGGAAAAATTTAGAAGAAAGCATTAAACGAAGTAAAGAAGATTCCAAAAGACAGATCGAAACGTATCAAAAGGATTATGAAAAATCCTTTAAAGAAATCGCCAAAGACAGTCAAGAATTCTTACGTGAAACTCAAACTCAGTTTTCTGAAATCAAAGAAGAAATCTCTAACACCTTATCTGAATTATCCGATACTCGATCGGAAACGCTTTCCGAATTTAGAGGTGAAGTAGACTCACTTGGAACTCTGATCTCTGAGCTCAAAGATGATCTTTCTGAAATCAAAGAACATAAAGATCTTTTTACAAATGCAAAGGCGATTGCAGAACAGTCAGAAATAGCAGTCTCCGAGATCAAAAAAGCGCTATCAGACCTAAATAGCGAAAAACCAACGTTAGATATCTATAAAGAAGCCATAGAAACATTCTTAACATTACAAACACAGATTGAAACAGAACTTACAAAACTAGAAAACACTGAGCACAGGTCTGCCGACCTGGATGAACAAGTCCAAATTTTGGCATCAAGCTTAAACCATGTGAACGAGAGGATTTCCGTATTCCAAGAAGTATTGCCAGAAATTGAAGGAATCGATCAAAGACTGAACTCAATCTCCGAAGAACAGTCAAAAATCGAAACATTCCTCACTTCTCTAAATGAATCTCAAGATTCTGTATATCACCTAGCACAAAGTTTAGATGCCCAAAAACAGAACACTAGGGAAGTCCAGGCACGATTGGACATCATGGAACGGGAAATTGGTGTTGTGGAAGCAAGGGAGCGGGAGCTTGCAGAGTCGATTCGGGTCGCAGAAAACAAAACTTCCTTCCTTGTTGAAAAATCAGGCCAAATGGAATCAGTTGAGCGAAAATTTGACAAAATTGAAGAATTGATGAGCGATCTGTCCGGACGTCACAAGCAGATACTAACGCTTCAAAAGCGATTGGAAGAGCTTCGGGAAACCTCCACTGAAACCAAGGATGATTTGGAATCCCTTTTGGAAGAAGCCGATGAAACCTTCGAAAAACTTTCTCAATTTTTGGATATCGTCCAAGGGTCTATGCATTCACCAACCTTATCTACAAAGTCTGTAGCGAATTCCACGGCAAAACAAAGTCAGAACCCTCTCATTGAGCGAAAAAGAGCGACAATTTTGAGTTTATTTGACAATTACAAATGGTCCGCTGAGGCAATCAGCGAAAAATTAAATATTGAAAAATCCCTAGTGGATACGATCCTCGGAGCAAGAAAGAAATAAAACCTCCGAGGGAACCATGTCAGAAGACCAAAACGAATCTACATCAAAAGAAACACTCATTGTAGCATCAAAAGTAAAAGCATACATCAAATCGAAAGGATTTATGACTGCGGGTGATGCAATCGAAGGTTTAAACGAAGAAGTCTATCGACTCATCGATAAAGCTCTCGAAAGAACTGCTTCCAATAAAAGAACGACGGCAAGATCTACAGATTTTTAGTCCTTCGTGATTTACATTAAGAACAAATCAGAAATCGAAAAAATGAGAAAGGCGGGTGCTTTTGCGGCCAAACTTCTCAATTATCTTGCCCCATTTGTCAAAGTGGGAGTCTCGACCATCGAATTGAACGACCTGGCAGAAGCTTTTACCAAAAAACATGGCCATAGGTCAGCTCCACTTGGTTATAAAGGCTTCCCTAAGTCGATTTGTTCTTCCATCAACAATGTAGTCTGCCACGGGATCCCCAAAAAAGAAGATATCCTCAAAGATGGAGATATCATCAATTTGGATGTTTCTCCTATCGTGGATGGCTACATTGGTGATACTTCTCGTACTTTCTTTGTAGGTACACCCTCCCCTGAGATCAAAACACTCGTTGAAGATACAGAAAAAGCGATGTGGATTGGCATCGAACAAGTCAAACCGAACCAACGAGTGGATGAGATCGGAAATGCCATAGATGATTTTTTAACTCCGAAAGGTTATGGGATCGTTCGAGATTTGATGGGGCATGGAGTTGGGCGGAATTTCCATGAAGAACCGCAGATTCCTCACTTTCGAATGAATCGAAAACTGGCGAAAATCGAGCCAGGAATGATCTTCACCGTTGAACCCATGGTCAATCTTGGAACTTGGGAAGTTATTTTTGATCGGGCGGACAAATGGACTGTCACAACCAAGGATGGAAAATGGTCAGCTCAATTTGAACACACCGTTCTTGTGACCGACAAAGGTCATGAAATTCTGACTATCGAATCCTGATTTTTTAATTTTTTTCAGCTGACAAACCCTTCTTTCTTCAGTCTACTTAGATAAGAAGGTCCATTATGAAATCACTCACAACAGGTTTTTTATTCCTCATCCTCACTACGACCAGTGCCTTTGCTGCGATTTGTCCAGGAAAAGAAAAGCGCACTGAATTCTGTCCTGGTAAGGAAAAACGTTCTCTTTCTTGTCCGAATGACGGAAAGTGAAAATTCTCCAGTCCAACTAACACTTCTATGAATAAAGCCATTCTCTTCGTTGACGACGAACAAATCATTTTGATGAGTTTAAAGTCACAAATAAAAAAGCACTTCGGGAATGAATACCGTTACGAAACTGCACAAAATACCGAAGAGGCTTGGTCTATTTTAGAAGAGTTAGTTGAAGATGGCATTGAAATTCTAATCATCATCTCTGATTGGATGATGCCGAACCAACGGGGAGATGAGTTCTTCCGTGAGGTGCACAAAACCCACCCACAAATCAAAAAGATAATCATATCTGGTCACATCGACGAAAACTCCTTAAACCAACTGAAAGCGGATGTCAATCTACATAGTTTTTTAAATAAACCTTGGTCAGAATCAGATTTAATCAAAAAAGTAGAAGACGCTATCGCAAAGATTGCCTAGCTTCCAATCTGGAAGTCTAGAATATGAAAATTGATTCAAATTTTATAATAGAAGATTTAGCTCTCGTTCGAAATAACTCACCACTCGTCCATAATATCACAAACTATGTTGTCATGAATAACACAGCAAACGCTTTGTTAGCTGTAGGTGCATCGCCCATCATGGCCCATGCTATAGAAGAAGTGGAAGAAATGGTCAACATCTCTGGTGCATTGGTCATCAATATCGGCACATTATCTGCTCAATGGGTCGCCGCAATGGAAAAGGCGATGATAAAAGCAAAGGCATTGGATAAACCCATTGTTCTGGACCCAGTGGGTGCGGGTGCGAGTCAGTTTAGAAATCAAGTTTTAAAGAGACTTCTTGAATCTGCACCACCGACGATTGTGCGCGGCAATGCATCAGAAATTTTAGCCACCCTTTCTAGTTCGGGAAAAACAAAAGGAGTAGATGCGACAGACAGTTCCGAATCAGCAATCGAGACGGGAAAAACTCTAAGTGTTATGACGGGAGGGACTGTTGTGATTTCAGGTGCCATTGATTACATTATAAATGGTGATCTAAAATACACGGTTGCCAATGGAGATCCGCTCATGACCAAAGTGACGGGCCTTGGATGTACGGCAACTGCGCTTAACGGAGCTTTTGCTGCTGTCCAAAAAGACCATTCACGTGCCGCCTTTTCTGCTATGGCTGTGATGGGAATTGCAGGCGAAATGGCCAAACGGATTTCTCAAGGTCCCGGAAGTTTTCAAATGCATTTTTTGGATGCGCTCTATCAAATGAACGAAGATGACATCCGCAAGTATTTCCGGAAAGAGTAAATGGATCATTCGTGGTTTGTATTTAGTTACAGACCGTGAATTATGCCTCTACCATTCTCTCGAAGATATCATAAACTTTTCGATTAAAGGTGGAGTCTCGGTTGTACAGTTACGTGAGAAGAAATCTACCACATCTGAATTCCTTCAGATTGCCTTGAACACCAAACGTCAATTAATCGATACAAATGTCCCACTCATTATCAATGATCGAGTTGACATTGCACTTGCTAGTCGAGCAGATGGCGTCCATTTAGGTCAATCTGATATGCCAGTTGCGGAAGCAAGAAAAATACTCGGACCAGATGCGATTATTGGATTATCAGTCGAGACGTGGGAGGATATCGACAATCTACCTGATCTTTCACTGATTGACTATATTGGTGTATCACCAATTTTTGCGACCCCAACAAAGTCGGATACGAAGGGCGAATGGGGTTTAGATGGTTTAAAAAAAATCAGAGCAAAAATTGGTATACCACTTGTCGCTATCGGTGGGATCAATGCAACAAACGCAAGTTCCGTTATCGAAGCTGGAGCAGATTCACTAGCCGTAGTATCTTACTTATGTTCTGCGAAAGACCCAGAAACGGAAGCAAAAAAAATAAAAAGACTATTTTAACAGTTTTTGCTCCATCTAACGTTTCGATTCCAGGTCTCAACTCCAATCCGCTTGATACTTGAGTCTTTAAATGTTTCCTCAAAAACATTCGATTCCATCTCTCCGAAATCCCTTCCTTGATTGTAACTATTATCAAAAATACCCTTTGGTAAAAATTCATCATTTGAAGTTTCAATTTGTTGCCTCTTTGCCATTCCAAAATTCCAAGGACAAACTTCTTGGCATACATCACAGCCATAGATCCAACTATCCAATTTTGTATGGGCGTCAAAGTCCGGCCGTCTGTCCTCAATTGTATGATGAGAGATGCAAAGACTGGCATCGATTTCATATTCATTAAAAAGTGCACCTGTTGGACAGGCATCCAAACAAGCACGACAAGAGCCACAGTGATCCACCATTGGTTCATCTGTCACATCCCAATTTTGGTCTGTCAAAATTGTAGAGATAAAAAAGTAAGATCCTATTTTTGGATGGATTAGATTCGTATTTTTCCCCATCCAACCGATGCCTGCTTGTTTGGCGATCGTCTTTTCTGGGATCGGTAGACTATCTACTGATTGGCGAAAATTTGAACTTGGAAAAGTTGATCTTAAATATTGTAAAATAGGTTTTGCTTTTTTTCGTATCACAGTGTGATAATCGATAACTAGTGCATATCGTGATACCTTCTGTTTCATCTCCGCAAGCACGGCCTCCGCTTTCTCAGAACGATAAATCATTCCCAAACAGATTACAGATACGGGAGTAAAACCCAGATGTTTTAAATCCAACCGGATTTCCATACTTTGTTCTTTCGCAAACCAATCCATATTTCCATGTCTGCCTTGCTCACGCCAGTTTCGAATGTATTCACGATCCTTTGGCGAAATACTGGCTTTTGCAAAACCGACCAAATCAAATCCAGCTTCGATACAAACTTCTTTGATTCTGTCGGTAGTTCTATTCTTCATCTGATTCTACCTAATTGCTATAATTTTTCTCTTTTTGTCGAAAGTTATTTATTGTCTAGTCAGGAAATAAAAGGAATGATTCTAAAATGGATTTTGAATTTCTGAAGCAGGCAAATTTAGCACTCCCGGCGGATGAAAAGAATTTGAACTTAATTCAGAATTCATATTTAGAGGTCGTCAAACAATCATTTCACGCGACTGAGTTCGACCCACTTTTGATGGAAGGCATCAAAATTTCCATCTTTAGGAGCATTACGATCATCATTGAGTTGGGTATATCCCCCCTTGACCCCGAAATTCTTCCTGAATACAAAGTACTCATTGGCGAAATTAAAGAAGTCTATCATCACATAAATCCTGAACCAAATTCAAATTGGTTAGAAGAATGTATCGCATACGGAGAAAAAAAGGCATACCATTGGGACTGGAAACACTTTGGTTCCAAAGAACTTTTTTAAAATTTATTCTTTAGTTAGGTGTCAACTTACGCCGAATTAGTATAAAAATACGAACATTTGCAAGCATTATTCTCTCTAGGAAATAAATTGTGTTGCTTGTTCAGATTTCTAATTTAAAAGAATTCACAAATGAAAAACCAAATTGTTAACTTTAAAATTGAAAATAAAATTCCTACCACTTTTTCAGTCTCAAAATGGAACACCTTACATTTACATGCAAGATTGAAACGACACGGAGACCTCTCAACTTACATTGACTATCTGCTAGATAAGTATGCGATTCGCATCTATAGAGGCTACCATCTAGAAATAGACACCAACCAACTCCGCCAAAAAACAAAGACAGAAGAAAACCTCGTCATCAAATGCAATATATCTGAAACAACTCTACAGGAATTCTCAGACTTGGCAAAATATGCCTCGATTGGAAGGATTTTATTATTTCGAATTTTGTTTAGTTGGGATCTAAAAGGCACAGAACCATATATGAAAATGGTAGCCTAATTCGTTCTTAGCTCATTCAATAAATGTGCTTTGAATGATTCAGGAATTTGAGCTTTTGATTTTTGGTGATAGTTAAAATATACCTGTACTGTTTTAGCTACAGCATGACGTACCTTACGACTCTCATTCCAAATCAAATATTCAAAATCCCAGGAAGTATTACCGATCCGTGATACCCATATTTGAACTTCGATTTCATCTCCTGGTAAAATTGAGGAAAGCAAATCAAGTTCAACTCGTGCAAGGACAAAAGGAATATCTTCCAATGTATCAATACTAAGATACTTTTTACAAAAGTGCAATCGTGCGAGTTCTAAGTATGCAGAATAACTCGCATTATTGACTCTCTGCATAGGATCCATATCATTGAATCGAATTTGAATGTGAACTCGTATCAATTTACTTTACTTTTTGTCTTTTTTTTCGCAGATTTCTTTTTAGCTATGGATTTGGTTTTTAATTTTTTCCTTTCTGTCGCGATTACTACGTTTACTTCACTTTGTTTTGGCTTTATATGAAAAAAATCCCGTAACATTTTTGCTGCTTCTTCACCCTTTTTAGTTCCAAGTAACACAGTTTCATATAATTTATTTCTGACTGTGGTTGTCAGTTTTACTGGCAAAGGTGCGTCTGGAGCAATGGTATGAATTTGGATACCTAGAGGTGGTCTTTTGGCTATATTGCGTGCATGGTTGAAATTGGAATGATGAAGCCTGCGCATGAGTCTGGCAATTTTCCAATTTCGTGGAAAGGAAAGTAGACCAGTAAAAAATCCAAGTGGTTTAGATATATGAGTCAGAGGTGAATTCATCACGACAATGATTTCTTTGTAACCTGCTTCGATCAAATCTTGAAGGGGCAATGGATTTAGAAGTGCGGCATCAGAATACAACTTACCTTCTATCCATTGTTTTCCTCTGGTTGCAATCGGTAGCGACGTTGCCGCTTTCAAAAGTTCAAAGACATTCGTTGAAGTGGCTTTCACATATTCAATGCTATGTGATTGTAAATTGCTAACTGCAATTCGAAATTCAGGAAGTCCTCTTTTGCCTAAAAATTCTGATTCTAGACGAACTTTTTTTCTGAAGATAAAATCGATCAGGTATTCTTGATCCAAAAAGGTTTTCCCTTGGAATGGATGTAAGAGAGAAATCAACTGTCTTCCCGAAAGTTCACGATACCAAACACTCAATGCGCGTTCACTTTTCACTGGTTCTGGTTGTTTCATAGTGACATAATACGCTGCAGAACAAGCCCCAGAAGATACACCAACGACCAAATCAAAGTTTTGTGGACCTAAATATAAGTTCAGACTGTGTAAGACACCGCCAGAAAATGCCCCTTTCATACCACCACCCTCTACAAGTAGGGCTCGTTTGGATCCTTTCGCAATTGGTAATTTCAATCTATACCTCTAATTTAGTATGAATCTATTTGGAAGTCACGGTTGCAAAAACAATTGTGTACAAACATTACACAATCTTGATTTTTTTTCCTTGGATTACTTTTTTTTACGAAGAAAGCACAATAATTCATCAAAACCACGCAATCAACTTTACAGAGATGATTGGAATCAAGTGGATAGAAACGGACTTCGAGGGAACCATACTGCGGGGACACTTGCGCTTCGATGGAACAGCATTTTATACGTTACAAATTGTTGAACCGTTTTATGGACCTGAAATTTGTTTCCAGTTCCAAAGGATCAAAAATCACTTTCTTATCGAAGAAACAAAAGAGTTTGAAGATTTTTCCATTGCTCAGTTGATTTGCCTTTACCGTAATCTCACCAAACTCGTTTCAGGTGCTAAAGTTATCCCGGAAGATTTCCATCAATTTATTTCACAAATGGAATCACTACCTTATGTGAGCAAACAAGAATGGACAGAGCAACGACTCTTTCTTCGAGATGCTCTCCGGGACCAACGCATCGACAAAATTACCTACGATGATGCGATCCAGAAGATTCAAAAATTGATGACAGCACAGTACAACGAAAGAGATGCTCTTTGTGCGGCCTTTTTACAATTACATTTCCCAGACGTTGCGGCACTGCCAAATCGTTTTGCTACACTCCAATTTATCAAGTCACACTTTTGTAATGATCTTCTGCCTATTCCTACCCTCACATAAAGTGAACTTGAAACTATTCTAGTCCTCCAGTAAAATGTTGCCACGATTGGGATGCGATTGAATATCGCAGTATCAACCGAACAATTGGTTTGGTATGGGAGACTTGTTTTGAAATCAATACAAAAATTGTGCCTCTATTCATTCCTTACTTTTGCTCTGATTTTTCCAATTCAAAGTTCAGAAAAGGACTTCGTAATCCAAGATATAAAGATTGGAACAGGAAAAGAAGCATACTCTGGCTCGAATGTGACAGTCCATTACGTTGGAAGGCTAAAAAATGGCGTAAAGTTTGATAGCTCGCGCGACAGGAATCGCCCCTTCGAATTCAACCTTGGTGCTCGCGAAGTTATCAAAGGTTGGGACAAAGGTGTAGTCGGAATGAAAGAAGGTGGCATCCGGAAATTAACGATACCACCTGAGCTTGGTTATGGGGACCGCGCTACAGGATCGATTCCCGCAAACTCCACCTTAATTTTTGAAGTTGAGCTAATTAAAGTTTATTAGTCGGGGATTACTCCCGAAGGCATAGGGAAAGTCGGATGATTCTCGTTTTCCTATTCATAGTGGTATCACTAGAAATCGATTTGATCAATGATCGATGTGCTTGCAGGTGAAGGGAATGGTTTTGCAAGCTTGTCCACGTGAAGGGTGATGATTTTTTGAGTTCTTTAATAGCTGGTACCTCTTCCTTATCTGTAACCGTTCCTAGTTTGGAATGATTTCGCTAAGATCCACACTCAGAATCGCAGTAGGTCTCACGATACTTGAAGGAAGTAGGTTTTCAGAAATCTAGACTTCAAAAAATCCGCCGAAAAGAATTCTAAAATTTCAGTTGACATCAAATAGCTTAATATCAAACTATCTAAAAGAGGAGATTTTATGAAATTCAAAACTTTACTTTCAATTGGCGTTCTTGCGTCAGCAATCACGCTCACAAACTGTGCTCCAAAACCAGCGGAGCTTGCTGGTGACGCATATCCCGTTGCAACTGCATCAGGTTCAGATTATTCGTTAGATACTGCGACATCTTCTATTATATGGATTGGCTCAAAAGTGAGTATGAAACACACTGGCGCTGTAAAAATTAAAAGTGGAAGCCTAACTGCAAAGGGCGGTGCTATCACTTCTGGTAAATTTGTAATCGATATGCCAACGATGACGAATACTGACCTAGAAGGAACATGGAAAGCAAAATTGGAAGGACACCTAAAAAGCCCAGACTTTTTTGACGTTGAGAAATTTCCAGAAGCAACTTTCGAAATCGCAAGCGTAACAAAAAGTGATAAAGGCTATGATGTAAGAGGAAATCTTACAATCAAGGGAATCACAAAAGGAATTTCATTCCCTTCAGAAATTACATTTGAAGGCGAGACTCCTGTTTCAGCAAAAGGTCTTGTAAGCATCAACAGACAAAATTGGGGAATTACATACCCAGGTATGCCTGACGACTTGATCGGAGATACCGTACAATTTGAACTCAATCTTGTAACGAAAAAATAATCTAAATCGTATCAATCACCTTCGACATGTCTGCATGTGCAACTGTCGAAGGTTTTCGTCCACTTTCGGAATTCGTGTTTTCAGCGATTTTTGGAAGGTGTGAAAATAGACAAAACGATCTCTCGGTATCCTTATCATCTGATAAGACTCGAAACCAAATTCTCAGTTAGCAATACAAATGTATCATCCACTGATTCGGATAATCCAAAACCACCAGCGGCCTCTAAACTTACAAAACCATGTAAAGTGGATCGCATAATCCGTATCTTATGAATGCTAGATGAATCAACCTGACCAGTAAGACCAAGAGATTTCATACAAATCTCAATGATCTCTCTCGAAGAAGCTAACATATCAGGATATTTTTCTGCAGAAGGTAGAATTGCTGAATACACTCCCGAATATGCTTTGGCAAATTCTCTATAAGAGAAACATAGACTTTTTAAAATTTCCGCTTGATTACTCGTTTTCAGAGTTTTCTTCTCTACAGAAGCCTTTAAAAATTCAGCAAGCTTGCTTAGAGTCAGAGTCGCCACTCCGATTTTTACTTCATCTATATCAGAAATATGATTGTAAATCGATGGGGGACGTATTTCCAATCTACTTGCAATCAATTTCATTGTTAAATTTTCGAAACCAAACTCGTTTGCTAAGTAGAAAGACGTTTCGAGTATCACAGTGCGATTTAATAATCTAGCACTCTTCTTTGGGCGACCATGAATGTGTTTTAATTTTTTTGCCATGTATCTAGAAGAATTGTTTTGAGCTTTTTCGGCTCTTCTTTGTATGGATAGTGACCACAATTTTCAAACATAAAGTAGGTTCCCTTTGTGAGTAAAGCGAGTTCCTGAGCTTCAAGAAGTGGATCATCAAAATCGGGATCCTTTGCACCCATAATGATCACAACTTTCATTTTCAAATTCGCAATCGATTGTTCAGATTCGGGCTTTCGGGCTAAAAACATTTCTCTAACGGCTGCTAGCCTCCCCTCTTCTTTCAAATTTGTTTTGATGCGATCGCTGTGTTCTTCTAGATCTTTTGGCTGGTTCACTGGATACAATCCTTTGTAAAAAGATTTAAATAAAGAAGGTCCCCATGGACCGCGGAACATTACACCTATCCCCAATTTCAAAAGGAATCCAAGTTCCTTATCTTTTATAAAGGGACCAGTTAAAACAATAGCCTCCACTCTTTCAGGCAAACGTGAGGCAGCATAAATCGCCGAAGCGGCACTCATTGAATTGGCTACAATTGTTACATGTTCCAATTTCTTTTCGTGAATAAAAAACACAATATCACGACCGGTTTCGTCAGCTCCGTACCGATCAAAGTTGGCCGATGATTCCCCAATTCCCCTTAGATCTAAAGAATAGATTGTAGCATCATTTTCCATTTCTTTGGCAAAGTCGTTATAGTTTTCCTTAAGATCACCAATACCTGGCAAAAGGAGTAAGGTTCGTTTTCCAACTCCCGTTTTTGCAAATCCTAGTTCTCGACCCAAAGCATCCAATTTCAGAGTGTCCGAATTTAAATTTGAGGAAATCAATATAAGAAAAGCCGCAATCATGAGTATCTTTTTCAAAACTTTTACCACCACAAAAACTAATTTAATTAGTTATTAAACTATGTCGATTAGTTTTTTGGCATTTCTGTTGCGACTTACAATTTTTGTTTTGAAATTGTTTTGAAGTAAGATGGTCGAGTTTTTTTTAACTACCTCTTTATTGCTTATCCAACGGAAAGTTGTCCTAATAAAATTGAAAATTATTACAAACCAAAAAGTATGTTAGCCGATACATATGTCATCAACGGAGCAGAGGCGATTAATTCCTATTCCTGTGAAAAGATTTCGATAAAAACAAAATATAGAAACGGTTGATCGAGACACGAATTTATTAAAAAAATGTGCGACCTATGGATTATTGTTTAATCTCTTTAATATCATCTATCAATTCAGAGCATATCTTGGATAATCTTTGGTTCAAAAATGATTCATAAATTATCCATTTATTATCTTTTTAATTTCGTTTGTTGTTAAAGGCTTTGAAATAAATCCTTTAACATTCTAAAATTGCTTTGCCTTTTGTTTGTCAAATGGATCAACTAAAGAGGACAAAATGTACACATCTGTATCTAAGTTTAGAAGTTTCATTTCGACTAAAAATTCCCACCCGGACATACCCGGCATATTCAAATCCAAAAAAATTAAATCAGGATTTTCGACCTTCAGAGAATCCAATGCAAACCGAGCATCATAAAAATTTATAATTTTAAGACTAGGTCTAATACCATTTAAAATTCGTTTGTTAATGAGCAATTGTAAGTGATCATCATCAATACAAAATACTAAATTTACTTCGAGCTTTGCTAGAAATTCCTGTTTTTCAATATCCACAACCATATCGGATAATAACGTGACAGATTTTTTGATCACTTGATCCAATTCGTTTCCAGCCAATTTAAATTTTTCAATGATCGTTTCGATATCAGTTTCATTACGAAGCAACTCTATACCAGCTGAAATAGTCACTAATGGTCCGCGCAATTTATGAGAATTGATGAAAGCGAGTTCTTTTAAAACTTCATTCTGCTTTATGGTTTTTGCTGATAGTTCTTCTATTTTAAATTGATTCTTTTTTTTAGCAGTGATATCGCGCAAAGTGCCATCAAATCGAATTACGCTATTATTTTGAATATCCTTAACACGCCATGATTTATCGTTTACCTATTTGATATCACCATTTTTCGCAATTATACGATATTCTTCTTCATAACTTCCATTATATTTTAAACTATTGGCCGCATCCATCACTCTCTGTTTATCTTCACCTAAAACACAGTCCAACCAAAGATTCAGATTTTCATAAAATGCTTCTGAAGGATATCCGTATAGATCTATAACATTCTTATTTATAAGAAGAATTTCCATAGCATTTGGATCACTTGACCAAATGACATCACTCATAGAATTCAATATACTTGTCAGATTACCTTCATTATGCTTTGAACTTTCGAGTATTTTAACTCTTTCCGTTTGATCAATAGATAATATGAGTTCACACTTTCTGTCTGCGTATTCGACAACTTGGCTTGATATATTTACATACATCAACTCACCATTTTTTTTTGTTGTGTCGCCATAACCCGACATCCATATAACCTTCATAATATAAACTTGCAACTTTTGAAAGTGCGGGTAAATCCTCTGTGGGTCGAATGTCCTTTATGGTCATTGATAAAAATTATTCTTTGCTATACCCGTAGACTATGATTGCGGCTTGATTGTCTTCAGAAAGCGGAATGATTCTAAATCGTAAATCCACATAGGCATCGGATTCTTTGAAAAGAATATATCAAAAAAGTTTGTTTGCATTGTAAAAAGGCTGCTTAATCTCTCCAATGCAATTGAAATTGTCTAGATTTTAAAAATCAGCTGCAGATTTTGCATAAAGAAATTCGAACGAGAAAAAGAAAATAAGCTAAGAAAAAATTTCAGCAATTGGAGAACGGAGAACTCACCTAAATGGTTTAATACTTTGATCTACGAAAGCTATTTTTTTAAGAACAAGGTGCAGGATTTTTAGATATCCTTTCTTCAATCATGACTCATGAAGGAAACATTACAGTAACATTAACAAAAATCGTTACAGATGTAATGTTGGATAAGCTTTTAGAAAAAGATAGGGATCAAAATGTGAAAAAGTCCCGATACAACGATACTATTTTAAGAACCCAACCACCAAATTCACCAGTTATAATGGAAATAGATAAATTTATAAATTGAAACTCTAACATTCAGGTTTCGAAACGAGATATAATTCATATTGAAGTTCGTTTCCTATTTCAGACTGCTAAGAACCTCTAATAATCGTTATCTTTCTCACACTGTCTTCGACAGGTATCCTCAGCAGAAAGACATGAGAGTAAACTTGCATTTGCAAAAAGGCTCAGAGTGGATATTGGAGCTTGATAGTTTGGATTTTCCAACCTGACTGTATATGTCGCACTAGCACTTCCAGAACATCTAATGAAAAGACTTCCTATAGAGGATCTCAATAAGGTTATGTTGGTTGCCGATGATGACAAAGTTCCAATCAGATTGAATGTACTATCAGGAGTCGCCATTAGAGAAAATCCTACATCGCCAGAGAGCCTTGTATACAAAACACATGTTGCATTC
>VYMD01000030.1_pt1 | contig 54979 bp, 46 predicted proteins | sample 5115311 | NCBI WGS metagenome assembly VYMD01 (sample SAMN12291779, study PRJNA351875) | freshwater metagenome | isolation source: freshwater lake | place: USA: Michigan, Wintergreen Lake | collected 2013-08-08
GAGGCGCAGGTGAGCGAGGTGGCCGTGCGCGTGTGGGGGCATGGCATGGTGGGCCCGACGCCAGGGCTGCGCTTCGACGGCGGGCTGGCGAGGCTCAGGGCGCATCCGCACCCGCAGATCGCCCTGGCGCACACCGACCTGTCGGGCCTGTCGATCTTCGAAGAGGCGCAGCAGCTCGGCGTGAGCGCCGCCCAGCACGCCCTGCGCCGCCTTGGTCACCGTAGCCCCCGCACATGAGCGCCCTTCGTTCGCCCCAGCCGTGGTTGCAGTCGGCTGCCTTTGACAGCGGCTTCATCCTCGCGCCGCCGCTGCTGGCTGTGACGGTGGCGGCGCTGCTGCCCGTCGAACTGCGCGCGCTCGAGGCCGTACCCCTCGGGTGGTGGCTCGTGCTGGTGCTGGGCATCGACGTGGCGCACGTCTATGCCTCGATCTATCGCACCTATCTCGTGCCCGCCGCGCGGCGCTTGCACGCGGGGTTGCTGGTGGGCGTGCCGCTGGGCTGCTGGCTCGCGGGCATCCTAGCCTATAGCGTGAGCCCCGCCGCGTTTTGGACGGTGCTGGCCTACGTAGCGGTGTTTCACTTCGTGCGGCAGCAGTATGGTTTCTTGCGACTCTACAGTCGGCACGAGGCGATGCCGCGCTGGCGGCACGCGATCGAGGCTGCCACGATTTATCTGGCCACGCTCTATCCGCTCATGGTGTGGCACGTCGAGGGGCGGCCCTTCGTGTGGTTCACGGCCGGTGATTTTATTGACCTGAGCGAACTCGCCTGGCTCGCGCCCCTCGTCGGCATTATCTATGCTCTGGTGCTCGGTGGGTATGCCTTTGTGCAAGCGCGCGAGGCCCACACCACCGGTCGGGTGAATGTGCCCAAGCAGCTCGTCGTGCTCGGCACCGCCCTGGCGTGGTATGTCGGCATCGTCGTGCTGCAGGGTGACCTCACCTTCACTCTCACCAACGTCGTGGCGCACGGCCTGCCCTACCTCGGGCTGGTGTGGCTGGTCAGCCGCCGCGAACACACGCAGGCCGCCGCCCCGCTGCCGCTGTGGCTGCGCTCGGCGCCGCTCTTTGTGCTGCTGCTGCTCGCGCTCGCCTTCGCTGAAGAGTGGGGCTGGGATGTGCTGGTGTGGCACGAGCGCGGCGCCGTCTTTGGCGCGCCGCTCGCGGCCGAGGCCTGGTGGGCGGTGCTGGTGCCGACGCTGGCGCTGCCGCAGTTCACCCACTATGTGCTCGACGCGTTTATTTGGCGGCGGGGCTTTTCTCCTTTTACTGACGCAACTGATGCACGCTGACGCGCGGCCCTTGGGCCATCATTACTTGGTTGACTTCGCGGGCTGTGACGCGGCCACGCTCGACGACCCCGCCCAGCTGGTGGCGGCCCTGCGCGCGCTCTGCGCCGCCGCGCGCCTGACCGAGCTTAGCCACGCTGTGCACCGGTTTGAGCCGCAGGGGGTGACGGCCGTGCTTCTGCTGGCCGAGAGCCACGTGGCCCTGCACACTTGGCCCGAGCGGGGGCAGGCGGCCCTCGACCTGTTTAGCTGCCGCAGCACCGAGCCCGAGGCGCTGCCCTTCGACGGTGTGGCGCACGCGCTGGGCGCCAGGCATGTTTCAACACAACACGTGGTGCGTGGCGTGGCTCAGTCGGCTCCGCCCGCCAGCAGGTAGAGCACCGCCATGCGGATGGCCACTCCGTTAAGCACCTGATCGAGGATGATCGCATCGGGCGAATCGGCCACCTCGCTCGTCACCTCGACGCCGCGGTTGATCGGGCCGGGGTGTAGGATGACCATGGGCCGCCCCAGCGCGTCGAGCCGCGCGCGCGTCAGCCCATAGAGCCGCGTGTATTCGCGGATGGAGGGGAAGTAGCTCACGTCCATGCGCTCGCGTTGCACGCGCAGCATGTTCACGGCGTCGGCCCAGCGGAGCGTGTCGTCGAGGTCGTGCGACACCTCGACGCCCAGCGTGGCCACGTGGGTGGGCATCAGCGTGGGCGGGCCACACACGCGCACGTGCGCACCCAGCCGCTGCAGGCAAAAAATGTTCGACAGCGCCACGCGGCTGTGCAGGATGTCGCCCACGATTGCGACGCGTTTTCCCGCCAGCGGCCCGAGGCGCTCGATGAGTGAGAACGCGTCGAGCAGGGCCTGTGTGGGGTGCTCGTGGGTGCCATCGCCGGCGTTGATGACGGCCGCGTCGATGTGCCGCGCCAGGAAGTGGGGGGCGCCCACGGCGGGGTGGCGCAGCACGACCATGTCCACCTTCATGGCCAGGATGTTCTGCACGGTGTCGACGAGGGTCTCGCCTTTGTTCACGCTCGAGGTGGCGGCGGCGAAGCCCACCACGTCGGCCGACAGGCGCTTGGCGGCGAGCTCAAACGAGAGCCGCGTGCGCGTGGAGCTCTCAAAAAAGACCGTGGCCACCGTCGTCTCGCGCAGGGCCGGCACCTTCTTGATCGGGCGGTCGAGCACGTGGCGAAACTCGCGCGCTGTGCGGAAGATCTGATCGATGTCGGCCTCGGTCAGCCCTTGAATGCCGAGCAGGTGGCGGGTCGAGAGGTGGCTGGCCGGCATGGAGTAGCGGTGTGGCGGGCTTTAGACGGATTCGGGGCGCTGCTGAATGTAGACGCGGTCGGCGCCGTGCACCTCGGCCCACTCGACCAGCACCTTTTCGCTGGCTAGGGTCTCGACGCGGATGCCGGAATAGTCGGGCTCGATGGGCAGCTCGCGGCGGCGCAGGCGGTCGATGAGCACGAGCAGCTCGACCGCCCGGGGCCGCCCAAACGACAGCAGGGCGTCGAGCGCCGCGCGGATGGTGCGCCCGGTGTAGAGCACATCGTCGGCAAGGATCACGTGCAGGCCCTCGATCGAGAAATCGAGCCGCGTCTCATAGGGCAGGGCCGCGCCCTCGAGGCTGGCCTGCCGCCGCCTGAAGTCGTCGCGGTGAAAGGTCACATCGAGTTCGCCATATCGAATCGGCTCGCCCAGCGCCTGGTCGAGCAGGTGGTGGATGCGTCGGCTCAGGTGCACCCCCCGGGGCTGTAGGCCGATGAGGCAGCAGCCCTCGAAGCGCGGATGGCGCTCGAGCAGCTGGGCCACGAGGCGCCGCTGCGTCAGCGCCAGGCGCGCCGGGTCATAGAGGGTGCGGCTGGCGGGGGCGCTCACTTCTTTTTGCTTGAGGGTTTGGCGTGCGCGACGGGTGTGGTGCCGCCCGCCAGCTCGAGAATGGCCGCGCGCTCGTCGTCGCGCACCGGCGACACCGACAGCCGCCCGATGCGGATGAACTCCATGCCCTGGGTGCGGCGGTCGCCCTTGAGGGCGGCCAGGCTAACGGGCGCCTTGAGCTCGGCCACGGGGGCCAGTTCGACCGCCACCCAGCGCGGGTCGTCGCCCGTGGGGTCGGCAAAGGCAGCCTTGGTCACCCGCGCCACGCCCACGATCTCGAGGCCCACATTCGAGTGGTAGTAGAACACCTCATCCCCGACCTGCATCGCCGCCAGGTTGTTCCTGGCGGTATAGTTACGCACACCCGTCCAGTCGGTCGCGCCGTCAGCCACAAAGGCCGCCCAGGCATAGGTGGTAGGTTCTTGCTTAACGAGCCACGTGGGCATACTGAGCGAACTAGTAGCAGAGATTGCCTCAAATATAGGCCGGGCGGCGGGCCTAGATAGCCCTTGCTGGGCGTGGGCGGGCGCCTGCTATCTTTGCCCCCTGTTTTGCGGGGCCCTAGTGGCACGCCAGACACAACGCTTATTCCGCCACTGCACTCGACGGGCCTCAGCGCAGGCCCCCTCTCGTATGAAAAACAAGTCGTTTTGGTACGTCGTCCTGACGATCTTCTTCGCCATCTGCGTCTATAACCTCTACTTCACGGGGGTGCGCATCGGCACCGACGCCGAGCTGTCGAACATGACGCCCGAGCAGCGCGGCGAATGGTTGAAAGACGAAGACAACCAGTCGAAGTATAAGACCGCCGTCAAGAACTCGATGTCGCTCGGCCTCGACCTGCAGGGCGGCATGTTCATCACGATGGAGGTGGGCGTGGACCAAGTGGTGGCCGGCCTGGCGGGCAACCCCTCGGATAGCACCTTCCGCAAGGCGCTCGCGATCGCCAAGAAGAAGAAGACCACCAGCCAGCGCTCGTATGTCGACCTGTTCGTCGAGTCGCTGCGCGAGCTCGACCCCAAGGTGCAGCTGGCGGCCTACTTCGCTGGCACCTCGACGGGCCTCTCGTTCCAGGCCTCTGACGCCGAGGTGGTCGAGCGCCTGGACAAAGAGACGACCGACGCCATCGACCGCACGTTCAACATCATCCGCACCCGCATCGACCAGTTCGGCGTGGCCAGCCCGAACCTGCAGAAGCAGACCGGCACGGGGCGCATCCTGATCGAGCTGCCCGGCGTGAAAGACCAGGCCCGCGTGCGCAACCTGCTGCAGGGCGTGGCGAAGCTCGAGTTCTGGCCCACCTACACCATTCAAGAGGTGGCGCCCGTGCTGACGCGCATGGACCAGCGCGCCAAGCTCGTGCTTGGTGGCAAGCCCGTGGTCGAAGACAGCACCAAGGCCAACACGCCTGCCGCTGCGGCCGACACGACCAAAAAGTCGCTACAAGAGGCCCTCGGGGGCGCCGTGGCCGCCGCTGACGCCGCCAAGGTGGACAGCAGCAAGGCCGCCGACTCGCTCGACGTCGAGGCCCGCCGCGCCAAAGCCCTGGCCGAGAATCCGCTTTTTGCTCTTTTCGCCGGTTTCAACAACAACACCCCCTCGAGCCCTCAGATCGGCCTCGCCGATGTGAACGACACGGCCAAGATCAACCGCATTCTCGAGCACCCGCAGGTGCGCGAGGTGATGCCCTCTGACCTGCGCCTGCTCTGGACGGCGAAGCCTGACGAGGCTCAGCAGAACACCACCGGTGGCCCCACCCTGCTCTCGCTCGTGGCTGTCAAGACCAACCGCGAGGGCAAAGCCCCCCTGACCGGCGAGGTGATCGTGAACGCCACCCGCGGCGTGGACCAGTCGGGGAAGAACCCGAACGTCAACATGAGTATGTCGGCCGAGGGCGCCAAGATCTGGAAGAAGATGACCACCGACTACCTCGGCAAATCGATCGCCGTGGTGCTCGACAACCAAGTGCAGACCTATCCAACGGTCAACGGCGTCATCCCCAGCGGGCAGTCGGAGATCTCGGGCAACTTCACGATCGAAGAGGCCGAGGACCTCGCGAACATTCTCAAGGCCGGCAAGCTGCCTGCCCCCGCCCGCATCGAGGGTGCTGAGACAGTGGGCCCCACCCTGGGCGCTGACACCACGCAGAAGGGCCTGTTCTCCTTCGCGCTGGCCTTTGCCTCTGTGCTGCTGTTCCTTATCCTCTACTACCGCGGCTCTGGCATCGTAGCCTCGATTGCCCTGCTGCTCAACCTCGTGATGGTGCTGGGCGTGTCGAGCGCGCTCAAGGTCGTGCTGACCCTGCCGGGCATCGCGGGCATCATCCTCTCGCTGGCCATGGCCGTGGACGCGAACGTGCTCGTGTTCGAGCGCGTGCGCGAAGAGCTGGAGGAAGGCAAATCGTTCAAGGGCGCCATCCAAAATGGCTTTAAGAACGCTCTCTGGGCCATTCTCGACGGCAACATCACCACCTTTATTACCGGCCTGGTGCTCTTCGCCTTTGGCATTGGCCCGATCAAGGGTTTTGCCGTCACGCTGATGATTGGCATCGTGACCACCCTGGTGGCCGCGCTGGTGATCACCCGCATCATGCTCGAATACCTGGCCGACCGCAGCGACAAGGCCACCATCAGCTTTGGCAACGCCGCCGCCACCCGCTACTTCAAGCGGGTGCACCTCGAGGTGATCAGCAAGCGTCGCCTAGCCTACATCGTCTCGCTGGTGTTTGTGCTGGTGAGCTTCGGCTCGATGGCGGTGCAGGGCTTCAAGTTCGGTGTGGACTTCCTCGGCGGTCGTCAATACATCGTCGAGCTGAGCCAGGCCCCCACGGCCCAGACAGTCGAGTCGGTGCGCGCGGCTCTGACGCAAAGCTTCGAGAACAACACACCCGTGGTCAAGACCATCGGCGCTAAGAGCCAGCTGATGATCACCACCAGCTATCTGCAGGATGACCCGCAGGCCGAGGCCAAGGTCGAGGCGGCCCTGATGAGCGGCCTCAATAGCGTGGTCGCCGACCAGAAGCCCGCCATCCTCAAGTGGACACTCGTCAGCCCCACCGTGGCCGAAGACATCAAGACCTCGGCCTATCAAGCAGTCATTCTGTCGCTGCTGGCCATGTTCGTTTACGTGGCTATTCGCTTCCGCCGCTGGCAGTATGGCGCGGGGGCCATCATCTCGCTCGCGTTCAACGTCGTGCTGGTGCTGGGCTTGTTCTCGCTGCTGTCGGGCCTGTCGCTTGCCTTCTCGGTCGAGATCGACCAGACCTTCATTGCGGCGGTGCTGACCATCGTGGGCTATACGATCAACGACACCGTGGTTGTGTTTGACCGCATCCGCGAGACGGTGCACGGCGCGCCCAACCGCAGCTCGCTGCCCGAACTTTATAACCGCGCCATCAACGACACCTTTAGCCGCACCATCGTCACCTCGACCACGACGCTGGCCACGGCCGCCATCCTATTCTTCTTCGGCGGCGACGTGCTCAAGGGCTTTATGCTGTCGCTGTTCTGGGGCATCGTGGTGGGCACGTTCAGCTCGGTGCTGATCGCCAGCCCGATCTCGCTCGACCTGATCCTGCGTGGGCTCAAGCGCACGACGCCCGTGACGGCGACGCCCGCCAAGGCCTAAGACGATTTGTGCAGCGCGGCGGCCGGCGACACGAATCGTCGGCCGCCGCGCTATTTTTAACCCCTCATCATTCCCTCTTGTGAGCGTCTCTTACTCCATCACTCTGCCCGACGGCTCGGTTCGTAGCGTGGCTGCCGGTAGCACCCCCCTCGACGTCGCCACCAGCATCAGCCGCGGCCTGGCCGAGCGCGCCCTGGCCGCGCGCGTTGACGGCGCCGTCGTCGAACTCACCCGCCCGTTCGCGGGCGATGCCCGCCTCGAGCTGCTCACGTGGGAGGATGCCGAGGGCAAGAGCACCTTCTGGCACTCGTCGGCCCACATTCTGGCCGAGGCCATCGAGGCCGAATACCCCGGCGTGAAGCTCACCATTGGCCCGCCCATCGAGAACGGCTTCTACTACGACATCGACTTCACGGGGCGCACGTTCTCGCAGCCGGATTTCGAGAAGATCGAGCGCCGCTTTCTCGAGTTGGCCCGCTCGGGCGAGACCTTCGAGCGCCGCTCGGTCAGCAAGGCCGAGGCCATGGCCTTTTACCGCGAGCGCAACAACGAATACAAACTCGAGCTGATCGAGAACCTCACCGACGGCGACATCACCTTCTACTACTCGGGCAACTTCGTCGACCTCTGCCGCGGCCCCCACGTGGCGAACTCGAAGGTGATCAAGGCCGTCAAGATATTGAACACCGCCGGGGCCTACTGGCGGGGCGACGAGAAGCGGCCGATGCTCACCCGCGTGTATGCCATCTCCTTCCCCAAACAGGCCGAGCTCGACGATCACTTGCGACGCCTCGAAGAGGCCAAAAAGCGCGACCACCGCAAGCTGGGGCAGGAGCTCGAGCTGTTCACCTTCAGCGAGGCCGTGGGCAAGGGCCTGCCGCTGTGGCTGCCCAAAGGCACCCAGCTGCGCGAAGACCTCGAGCAGTTCCTGCGCAAGACGCAGCGTGCCGCCGGCTACCTGCCCGTGGTCACGCCCCACATCGGCTCGCGCACCCTGTATGAGACCTCAGGCCACTGGGAGAAGTATGGCAAAGACTCGTTCCAGCCCATCGGCACGCCCGAGGGCGACGAGTTCATGCTCAAGCCGATGAACTGCCCGCACCACTGCGAGATCTACAAGAGCAAGCCACGCTCCTACCGCGACCTGCCGCTGCGGCTGGCTGAGTTCGGCACGGTCTATCGCTATGAGCAGTCGGGCGAGCTGCACGGGCTGACGCGCGTGCGGGGCTTCACGCAAGACGATGCCCACCTGTTCTGCATGCCCGATCAGGTGCAGGCCGAGTTCGAGGCGGTGATTGATATCGTGCTCTACATCTTCAAGCTGTTTGGCTTTACCGAGTATACCGCGCAGGAGTCGCGCCGCGACCCCGAGAACAAAACCAAATACATCGGCAGCGACGAGCTGTGGGACCAAGCCGAGGCCGCCATCGCCGCCGCCGCCCGCAACAAGGGTCTCAAGACCGTGGTCGAATATGGCGAGGCGGCCTTCTATGGCCCCAAGCTCGACTTTATGGTGCGCGACGCCTTGGGTCGCCGCTGGCAGCTGGGCACCGTGCAGGTGGACTATAACCTGCCCCGCCGCTTCCAGCTCGAATACATCGGCCCTGACAACCTGCCCCACACGCCGGTGATGATTCACCGGGCGCCCTTCGGCTCGCTCGAGCGCTTCATCGCCGTGCTGCTCGAGCACACCGGCGGCGAGCTGCCCCTGTGGCTCTCGCCCTTGCAGGCTGTGGTGCTGCCCATCGCCGACCGGTTCAACGACTACGGCCGTCAGGTGGTGGCCGCCCTCGAGGCGCAGGGCATCCGCGCCGAGCTCGACGAGCGCTCTGAGAAAGTGAACCGCAAGATTCGCGACGCCGAGGTGGGCAAGGTCCCCTTCATGCTCATCGTAGGCGAAAAAGAGCAAGCCGCCGAGGCCGCTGCCCTGCGCCGCCACGGCCAGGGCGAGGGTCGGGGCGATCTGGGCACCCTGCCCCTGGCCGAGGCCGTGGCCTCTGTGCGCACCGCCATCGCAGAGTCACAAACCGTGCTCGACTAAGCCCCTTGCGCGCGAGACAGCCGAAATCGGTATTTTTGTCCCATTCTTACCTAACCCCGCTCCGAATTTCCTTTGGCTCTACCCCCTCGTCCTCGACCTGCGAACATCCGCCAACCGATGCGGCGGCCCATTCTCAAGAACCCGCATCGCACCAACGAGGAAATCACCGCTGACCCCATTCGCCTCGTCGGCGAAGAGGAAGATGGTCTGCCCAATGGCGTCGTTTCGCTGCGCCAGGCCCTAGCCGCTGCTCAGGAGCGCGGCGTAGACCTGGTCGAGATCGCCCCCGGCGCTGACCCGCCGGTCTGCCGCATCATCGAATATTCGAAATACCGCTACGAGCAGAAGAAAAAGGAGAAAGAGGCCAAGGCCAAGCAGCACGTGGTGCTGGTGAAGGAAATTCGATTTGGGCCGAACACCGACGACCACGACTTCAACTTCAAGCTCAAGCACGCGCGGGAGTTCTTGGACGAAGGGCATAAGATCAAGGCCTATGTGGTCTTTCACGGCCGCAGCATAGTGCACAAAGAGCGCGGCGAGCGCCTGTTGCACTCCTTTGCCGAGGCCCTCGCTGACCGGGGCAAGATCGAGATGGAGCCGCGCCTCGAGGGCAAGCGGATGTTTCTGATCATGACCCCGAGCAAGAAGCAATAAAGCCCCAGTCGGGGCCGCTAAAGGCCGAAAAAGCCTTTGGAAGTTGTCCGAAAGGCGGTATCTTTGCATCCCCATTGGGGAAAACCGGCTTATCGTCATGCCTAAAGTCAAAACCCACTCCGGCACCGCCAAGCGCGTCAAGCAAACGGGCTCCGGTCTGTTCAAGATCAAGCGCACCGGAATGCGTCACCTGCTGCGCAAGAAGAACCTCAAGAACAAGCGCCGCCTGAACGTGGACAAGGTGCTGACCGGCGGCAACGACCGCGCCGTGCGCCGCGCCATGAAAGTGCGCCTGCCCAAGCGCTATGTGCTGGTGCCAATCGATCTGACCGACCTCGAGATTTCTGGCCCCACCGCCTAAGGCCCCACCCCCACCCTCTCACCGAATCGCAGCATGCGTTCCGTAAATAATGTCGCCTCGCGCGCCAAGCGCAAAAAAGTGCTCAAGCTCGCTAAGGGCTTCTGGGGCAAAAAGAAGAACGTCTGGACCGTCGCCAAAAACCAGGTCGAAAAAGGCCTGACGCAGGCGTATGTCGGCCGCAAGCTGAAGAAGCGCAATTATCGCGCACTCTGGATTCAGCGCATCAACGCCGGCGTGCGCGCCCACGGCATGAGCTATTCGCAGTTCATTGCGGGCGTGAACAAAGCCCAGCTTGGCCTCGACCGCAAAGTGCTCGCCGACCTCGCCATGAACCACCCCGCTCAGTTCGAGGCGGTGATCAAGCAGGTCAAGTCGCTCGTGGCCTAAGCCAGTTCAAAGCATTGTGAAAAGCCCGGGCATATGTCCGGGCTTTTTTCATGAGGGCCTACCTCAGCGACCTACGAACACGTACTTTGGCGCCGCGAGGGCGGTGCCCTCGACCACAACCCAGCTAAACCCACGGGCGGATGGTCACCACGCTCTACCAGAGTGACTTCACGGGCTTCACGTGGATCGACGTGTCGGCTCCCACGCGCGAGGAACTCGAGGCCCTCGGCGACGAGTATGGTCTCGCGCCCACGGCCGTTCAAGACTGCCTGCAGCCCTTTCACCTGCCCAAGTTTGAGGTCTCGGCGGGCTGGCGCTTCGTGCTGCTGCGGGCCTATGACGAGCGCCTCGGCGGGCAGCGCTGCAGCAGTGTGCAGGAGATGACGCGCAAGCTCGCCGTGTTCTTCGACGACACGCGCATCATCACCATCCACCGAGGCGATATGGCCTTCTTCACCCACTACCGCGAGCAGTGGCTGAGCGACACGGTCAAAGAGCTGCACCCGGTGGCGATGTTCTTCGCCATATTCAACGCTTCGATCAGCACCTATGAGCCCCCCCTGCGCGTGGACGAAGCGCAGATGGACCGCTACGAATACGACGTGTTCAACGAGGCCAAGCGCGCCATCGACTTTCAGTCCTTCTACGAACTCAAGCGCAACCTCACCCTGATGCGCAAAATGCTGCGCCTGAGCCTCGACGTGCTTATGCGCATGGACCCGCTCTACACCCGCGAGCACCAAGCCAACTATCAAGACGTCAAAGAGAACACCGAGGCTCTGCTGCTCAAGAGCGATGAACTCATCAACGAGGGCACTGCCCTCATGGGCATGTATATCAACATCGCCTCGCACCGGAACAACGAAGTGATGCGGGTGCTGACCATCTTCTCGGTGTTCTTTCTACCCCTGACCTTCATCGTCGGGGTGTATGGCATGAACTTCGACGTGATGCCCGAGCTGCGCCACCCCAGTGGCTATCCCATCACCTGGGGGGTGATGATTATGATCGTGGTGGTGATCTACGTGTGGTTCCGGCGCAACCGCTGGCTTTAGTGGCCGCCAGCGGCCTGATCGAGCATTGGTGCGACAAGCTTCTCGAGCGCAAGCCCGCGCGAACCCTTGACGAGCACCACGGCCCGATCGGCCAGTAGCTCAGCGATGGCCCCTGCCGCCGCAGCCCGGTCAGCGAAGTGGTGCACATCGGCCTGCGCAGGCAGGGCCTCGCGCGCCGCCTGCATCTCGGGCCCCACCAGCACGATGCGCATCGAGCCCGCCTGGCGCAGCAGCTCGCCCAGCTTGTGGTGCTCGTCGGCGCTGTGCGGGCCGAGCTCGAGCATATCGCCCAGCACTACCGCGCGGGGGCCGGGGGCGTCGAGGGCAATGAAGTCTTCGAGGGCGGCTTGCATCGAGCTGGGGTTGGCGTTATAGGCGTCGAGAATGAACGTCTGCCGCCCCGCGCGCACGATCTGGCTGCGGTTGTTGCGCGGCTGATAGCTGGCGAAAGCTGCCCGCAGCTGATCAACCCCAACCTCGAAGGCCAGCGCCACCAGCGCCGCCGCTAGCAGATTCTCAATGTTGTATCGGCCATAGAGGGGGACCTCTATGCGCTCGGGCTGGGCCCAGCCCCGCCAGTGCAGCCGGAAGCGCAGACCCTCGATGTGGTGCTCGATGGCGTCGGCCCAGAGGTCGGCCGCCGCGGTGCCAAAGCTGGTGGCCACCATGGGGTGACGCCGCGCATAGGCCGCCAGCGCCGGGTCGGCCGCGTTCACATAGGCCTCGCCCCCGTGATGCCGCAGGTAGTCGAATAGCTCGAGTTTCGTCGCGGCATTCTCCGCCAGGCTAGCATAGCCGCCCAAGTGGTCGAGGCCCACATTCGTGATTAGCCCGTGCGTGGGCTCGGCTATGGCGCAGAGCTCGGCGATCTCGCCGGGGTGGTTATCGCCCATCTCGAGCAGCAGCACCTGGTGCGCCTCGTGCGCCTCGAGCAGGGTTAGCGGCAGGCCGATGTGGTTGTTGCGGTTGCCAGGGGTAGCCCACACGTGGTGGCGGGAGGCCAGTGCGGCCCGCAGCAGTTCTTTGGTAGTGGTCTTGCCGTTTGAGCCCGTGAGACCGATAACGGGCACCGCTAGGCGGCGGCGGTGGTGGCGGGCCAGCGCCTGTAGCGCCCGCAGCGCGTCGCTCACCAGCACCACCCGCTCAGTGGGCAGAGCGGCAGCTGCCGTGGCATCGTCCATCACCACGGCGCAGGCCCCCGCCGCGAGTGCCTGCGCACCGAAGGCGTTACCGTCAAAGCTCGGGCCCCGCAGGGCCACGAAAAGCTGGCCCTCTTTAAGGCTGCGCGTGTCGGTGTTCACGCCTGCGCACGAGAGGTAGAGCGCCTCGAGGCGGGCCAGGCTGGGGCCGTCGAGGGCGGCATCGAGCGCCTGACGGGCTTGCGCCAAATAGTCGGGGGGGGGCCGCATGGGGGCGTAAAGGTGCAACCCACGGGCCCTCGCCCGGCGGCACCCGTGGCCAAGAGCGGCCCCTAGCACACTGACCAAAAAAAAATGTGTGAGCCTGAGCGGATGCGACGCCGTGCCTATTTTGCACCCGCCAACCCGAAACAACACGTCACCCCCCACGCCATGAAAGCCGCCGCCGTCGTGCGCCCCGCCGCGCTGCCCATGACGAACGCTGAGCTGACCGAAACGCCGGGCACGCTCACCGTCGAGCACCTGCTGACGGCGCTCGCTGTCGGCGCGCCCAGCCTCGCCACACTCGGCCTGCCTACGATCACACAGCCCATCGGCGCGCCCGGCACGCTGCTGCCGATGAATGCCGACGAAAAAGCCGAGGAAGAAGAAGAGGGCGAGGACGAAGACGATGACTTCGACGACGAGTTTGACGACGACATCGACGAAGAGGACCTCGAAGACCTAGACGAGCTCGAAGAGGACGGCGAAGAGGACGATGACTTTGACGACGATGACGACTTCGACGACGACCTCGACGAAGAGGACGATGAGTTCGGCGGCGGGGCAGGTGGTGGGGCTGACGACGATTTTTAGTCGCCGCCTTTTATTGCCTCTCGATGCATGAGCCTGCCGCGTTCGAGCTCCTGATGAGCCCCGGGCGCTGGCCATGCTGAGCATTCACATTCTAGGCACCAGTTCGGCGGTGCCTGCGCATGGTCGACACCCGACGGCGCAGGTGGTGCGCCACGACCAGCGCGTGTTTCTGCTCGACTGCGGCGAGGGCACCCAGCTGCAGTGCCAGCGCCACCGCGTCCGGCTGCGCACCCTCGAACTTATCGCCATCTCACACCTGCACGGTGACCATGTCTATGGCCTGCCGGGGCTGATCACGTCGATGAGCATTTTTGGCCGCGAGGCCCCGATCCGCGTGGTGGGCCCGCCTGGCTTGGACGACTTCCTGCGCAGCGTGCTGCGCAGCACGCACGCGAACCTGCGCTTCCCGCTCGAGGTGCACGAGGTGAGCCCCGCCGCAGGTCAGACTACGGTGGTCTATGACCACGCGCGGCTGCGGGTCGAGGCCTTTGGCCTCTCACACCGTGTGCCCTGCCTAGGCTATCGCTTCGACGCGGCGGGCAAGCCACCCGCCTTCGACGCCGCTCTGGCCCGGGCTGACGGCATCCCCGCGCCGTTGTTTGGCCTGATCAAGCGCGGCTATCCGGCGCGCCTGCCCGATGGCAGCACCGTCTCGCCCGAGCGTTACCTCGGTCGCCCAGGCCCCGGCTACCGTTACGCATTCTGCACCGACACCGGCCCCGACCCGCAGCTCGAGCGCCACATCGCGGGCGTCGATCTGCTCTACCACGAGGCCACGTTCCTCCACGCCCTGGTCGGCCGCGCCCGCGAGACGGGCCACAGCACTGCCCGTGAGGCCGCCGAAGTGGCGCGGCGCGCCCGTGTGGGCCGTCTCGTGCTGGGCCACTTCTCCGCCCGCTACGAAGACCTCAGCCCCCTCTTGGCCGAGGCCCGCAGCATTTTTGCCCCCAGCGAACTCGCCACCGAGGGTGCCGTGTTTCACATCCCAGACGTCACGGGCGAGCCGACGCACAGCGCCCCTGACGTGATCCACGACGATGTCTAAAGCCACCCGCCTGTTCATCCTCCTCGGGGGCTTTTTCGTTACCAACGCACTGCTGGCCGAGTTTATCGGGGTGAAGGTCTTTTCGCTCGAGCGCACCCTCGGCTTCGAGCCCCTGGACCTTTCGCTGCTGGGCGAGCGGGGGCTGGGCTTCGACCTCACGGCTGGCGTGCTGCTGTGGCCGTTTGTGTTCGTGCTCACCGATATCATCAATGAGTACTACGGCCGGCGCGGCGTGCGGCTGCTGTCGATGCTGACGGCGGGGCTGATCGCCTATGCGTTCGTGATGGTCAGTGGCGCCATCGCCGTCACGGGCTCTGACTTTTGGTTGATACGCCCCACCCCCCAGGGCCCGCTCGACATGGACGCAGCCTACCGCGCTGTCTATGGCCAGGGGCTCTGGATCATCGTCGGCTCGCTGGTCGCGTTCTTAGTCGGTCAGTTGGTGGACGTCTGGGCCTTCTACGGCATCAAGCGCGCCGTGGGCGAGCGCGCCATCTTGCTGCGGGCCACGGGCTCGACGCTCGTCTCGCAGCTGGTCGACAGTTTCGTGGTGCTTTTCATCGCGTTCTACATCGGCGCTGACTGGAGCCTCACGCGGGTGCTCGCCATCGGCCTCGTGAACTACGCCTACAAATTCGCAGTGGCCATCGCGCTCACGCCGGTGCTCTACTTAGCCCACGGCCTCATCGACCGCTACTTGGGTCAGGATCAAGCCAAGGCCATGATCGCCCAGGCCACGGCCGAGTCCGATCGCGGGCTGTTTTAGCCGACTCACCCGAGGCGCGGCAGTGTGTCTAGCTCGACCTCACCCGAGAAGCTAATCGCCGCCGGGCCGATCAGAAACACATGCCCCTGCGCGTCGCGCGCCACACTGAGCACGCCGCCGGGTGTGTGCACCACGCGCTCGAAGGGCCCCGCCACGCCCGCACGCAGCGCCACCACGAGCGCCGCCGCCGTCACACCCGTGCCGCAGCTGAGCGTCTCGGCCTCGACCCCGCGCTCGAAGGTGCGCACGTCGATGCTGCCGTCGGGCCGCTCGGCCACGAAGTTCACGTTCGTGCCGCCGGGGGCATATCGTCGGTCGTGGCGAATGGCGGCCCCAGCCCGGGCCACGTCGATGGCCGCCACGTCGGCCACCAGGCGCACATGGTGGGGCGAGCCGGTGTTGACAAACCAGTCGCCCTGACTCAGCGCATCAATGTGCTGACCCACGTGCAGCTCGAGCCGAATGCGACCATCGGGCAGGCGCTCGACCCGGTGGTTGCCATCATGGGCCACAAACTCAGCCCGACCCTGCACCCGCCCCCACTGCTCCATGACGTGGTAGGCCGCGCGGCCGCCGTTGCCACACATCGAGCCCTCGGCCCCGTCGGCATTGTAATAGAGCATCATATAGTCCAGCGGCGCGCGCGGGGTGAGCACGATCAGCCCATCGGCGCCGATGCCCATGCGTCGGTCACACAGCGTGCGCACCGTCGGGCCGTCGAGCGGCCAGGCCTGGTCATAGCCATCGACGAGAATGAAATCGTTGCCCGTGGCCTGGGCCTTCAAAAAGGGCATGCGCATACCACAAACATAACGCGGCGCCGAGCGACGTATTTTTAGGCCATGAACCGGCGCGAAATCAAGGTCGACTGGCTGACGGTGGGGCTCTACGCCTTTTTCGTCCTCTTTGGCTGGCTCAACATCTACGCCGCCTCGAGCCAGAGCCTGCAGACCTCGATCGTCGACCTCGACCATAACTATGGCAAGCAGTTGCTGTTCATCGTGGCGGCGGCAGCCGTGGCGCTCGTGCTGGTGCTGCTCGACACTAAGGTGGTTGAGTTCTTGAGCTACCCGGCCTATGGGCTGACGCTGGTGCTGCTCGTGCTGGTGATCGTGGTGGGCCGCGAGGTGAACGGTGCAAGGGCCTGGATCGACATCGGCGCGTTCAAACTGCAGCCGGCCGAGTTTGCTAAGGTCGGCGCGGCCCTGGCCCTGGCCAGCTTCATGTCGCGCTACAACTTCAACCTCAAGAAGCTCAGCCAGCAGGCCATCATAGCCGCACTCATCGTGTTGCCGATGCTGCTCATCCTGCTGCAGCCCGACACGGGCAGCGCGCTGGTCTTCGCCGCGTTTGTCCTGCCGCTCTACCGCGAGGGCATGTCGCCCGCGCTGCTGGCGCTCGGCCTGATGGCGGGCGTGATCGCCGTGCTCGCTCTGGTCATGCCGCCGGTGTGGGTGATCGGTCTGGTGCTGGTGCTGGCGGCGCTCTCGTTCTGGGTGCTCTTTCGCCGCAAGCTGCTGTGGCTGCACGCGCTCGGCGCCGCCGCCTACGCTGGCCTCGTGCTCAGCGTCGACTTCCTCATGACCGAGGTGCTCAAACCACACCAGCGCATCCGCATCCGAGCCCTATTCAACCCCAACACCGACCCGCTCGGGACGGGATGGAACATCACTCAGAGCAAAATCGCCATCGGCTCGGGCGGCTGGACCGGCAAGGGCTATCTGCAGGGCACACAGACCAAGTTCGACTTCGTGCCCCAGCAGGACACCGACTTTATCTTCTGCACCGTCGGTGAGGAATGGGGCTGGCTCGGCTCGACCCTGCTGCTGGTGCTCTACCTGGTATTCCTATGGCGCCTGCTGCACCTAGCCGAGAACACCCGCACGCGCTTTGGACGCATCTATGGCTACGCGGTGGTGGCCATCTTCTTCCTCCACCTCGCCATCAACGTGGGCATGGCGATCGGCGTGGCGCCGGTCATCGGCATTCCGCTGCCGTTCTTCAGCTACGGTGGCTCGTCGCTGATGGGCTTCACGGTGCTGCTGTTCATCTTGGTCAGCTTTCACGCCAATCGGTCGAACATTCTGAGCAACGACCGGAGCACCTAAGTGCGCCTCACGGCCGCCGCGCCAGCACACAGGGCAGCCGCACCAACTGCTCAGCGCCGCCAGTGCTCACCCGCCCTATGAGGATGTAAATGCCCGGCGCCAGCAGCGCGCCCTGGTCATCGCGCCCGTCCCACGTGAGCTGGCCCACCGTGGGCATCAGCAGGCGGCGCACGAGGCTGCGGCGCAGGCGGCCCTGCACGTCGGCCACGTCGAGCGTCAGCAGCGCATCGGCAGGCGCCCCCTCGAGCACGACGGTCAGCACGTCATCCCGCCCATCGCCGTCGGGTGAGAAGGTCTCGCGCTCGAGGCGAATGCCCAGCCCCAGCCCGGCCTGCTCGGCCCGCGAGTTCACATAGCCCGGCGTGCCATAGCGCGGGCCGGCAGCCGACTGCCAGCGCGTGGCATCCACCCGCTCGAGGGCCACGCCCCTGAGGTAGTTGAGCAGGCGGCTGTGCAGCGCGGGCCGATAGTCGAGGAGGTCGAGCAGGGCGCCGGTGGGGCTGAGCAAGCTCAGCACGTCGCCGTCGTCGCCGATGGCGGGCAGCTCGGCCGTTTGGCTGATCGCTGCATCAAACGGAGGTGTAAAACGCGTCACCACATCGGCGGCATCGGCAGTCAGCGCGCGCACGGCCCCAGGCACGAGCGGCAGCGCCTCGGCCGAATCCAGTTCGAGCTCAACCGAACCGCGCGCGCGCAGCAGTCGGCAGCCTGCGGCATCGATGCCGACTGCCGCTGTGCTGCGCAGCTCGACATAGCGGCTGCCACTGACGGCTGGATGCGCCAATAGTTCATTTAGAATGAGTTCGCCCGGCCTCGGCGCACGCAGGCGCAGCAGTTGCAACTCAATGGCCTGGCTCAGCACGTTGCCGGGGCAGTCCGCCACATCGCGAATCACGAGCGTGGTCACCCGCTGTGAGTCGAGCGGCGCGGGCAGCAGCAGCTCGACCCGCGACGCACCCACCAGCGTGGCCAGCAGCGGCGTGAGCGTCATGCCCGAGGGGTAGCTCAGGCGATAGTTCGCCGGGGTGGCGGCCGAGGCCGAGTCGAGCGGCCCGTCGAAGCTCAGCAGCACCTGGCTGGGCCCCGGCGCCGACCAGGTCGTCACGCGCGGCGGCGTGGCATCGGCCAGGGGGATGTTCAGACTATTTGGCGCGCCGGGCGTGCCCCCGCTGGGGTCGCGGCTGGGCTGCCACAGCGCGGGGTCGTCGCAGGGCGTGGCCAGGTCGGTGCGCTCGAGGCTGCGGCCACTGCCCGCCCGACCCTCCACCGGCCCACGGTCGGTGCGGTAGTGCGCCGCGCTGATCAGCTGCCCATCGGCGCGGCGCAGCACCACGCTGTCGGCGTCGTCGTTCAGCCAGGGCGTGGACATCGGCACGCCTCGCGCCCCCGGCCCGAAGGCCGCGCGGCGTGGCGTGGGCACCAGCAGCAGCCACTGCCCAGGCGGTACGACGACGCGCGGCAGGGGCAGCCGCTCGCCCGTGGCGTCGGCCACCGTGCAGCCCGTGAGGTCAGCCGCGCGACTGCCACGGTTGTAGAGCTCAATGTATTCCGACTCGGGCAGGCCGATGGGCGGTGTGGGGTCGGGCATCACCTCGGCCACGATCAGGCTGCCACGTGTGGGCGGGGCGGCGTCCCACCAGGTCACGGGGGCGCTGCTGCTGCCGGGGTTACCCGCCAGGTCGGGCAGGTTCGTCACACTCAGCTGGCGGGCCTCGCCCACGGGCAGTGGGCTGGCGAACGTCAGCCGCACCGCCGCGCGGTTGACGAGTTCGCGCGCGGCGCTCTGGGCAGTGCCGATGCCCGCTAGGGCGAACACACTCGCCGCAGGCATGGCCGCCACCGGCTCATCGAAAGTCGCCCGCAGCTCGGTCGCGCTCAGCGCCTCGACCGACACCACCCGCGGGCCGAGCACATCGGCGGGTGGGGTGCCTGCCACCACATCATCGATGGAAAAATGCTGGCGCGCCGAGGCGGTATAGTCCATCACCACACCGGTATGCGCTGAGGTGAGCAGGCCCGTCTCGAGCTGTGTGGCCTCGACGGCGAAGTCGCGCCCACCGGTCGGGTCGAGGGCCAGCTCCCACGTGGCGGTCACACCCGCGCTGCGCCGCACCCGCAGGCGCAGCGTGGCGAAGGCATCCGTGCGGCCCGCCGCACTGGCCAGGAGGCGCACCGGCGGCTGCCCCACCACCCACCGAAACAGCTCGACGCGCCCCTCGCCCCCCACGCGGCCAAACTCGACCACATAGCCAGCGAAGGGCTGCGTCAGATCTGCCGCGTTCGAGCTCAGCACCCAGCGCACGCGCCGCCCGGCCCGCAGCAGGCAGTCGAGCCGCAGCCACAGCTGCCACTCCGTCGCGTTCAGGGCGAGGTTTCGGCTAAAGGGGGTCGACAGCCAGGCCGTGCCACTGCTGTCGGGCGCCTCGAGCCTTAGCACGCCCGCCTCGTGCACAAAGCCGCTCGTCGTGCCCACCCAGGCAGGCGCGCTGAGCAGATTGCCGTCGTCAAAGGGCTCGTTCACGCTCTGGCCCCAAAGTGTGGGCAGGGCCACAGCACTCAGCACGAGGCTGAGAATCAGACGCTGCACGGGGCGTGGCATACGCACGGGGTGAAATGTTCGTTGTATGCGCTAAATTTGCACATGGGAACCCGTCTTAGTGCCACACCCGGCGTCTCATCTTCCAACGGCGCCGCTCACTACTCGGCCAGCGACAAAGTGCGCGGGGCCGGCCTGACCTACGACGACGTCTTGTTGCAGCCCGGCTATTCTGAGGTGCTGCCCCGCGAGACCGACCTGCGCACGCAGCTCACGCCTGACATCACGCTCAATGTGCCCATCATCAGCGCGGCGATGGACACCGTCACCGAGTTTCAGCTCGCCATCGCCATGGCGAGCGAGGGCGGCATCGGCTTCATTCACAAGAATCTCAGCATTGAGCGGCAGGCCGACCATGTGCGCCGCGTCAAGCGCTACGTCAGCGGCCTCATCGTCGACCCGCTCACCCTGCGCGCCACCGACACCCTCGCCGATGCCTTCAAAATGATGGCCGACCAAAAAATCGGCGGCATCCCCATCGTCGATGAGCAGCGGCGCCTGGTCGGCATCCTCACCAACCGCGACATCCGCTTTCACAGCCCCTCGCCCCGCCCCATCGGCGAGGTCATGACCCGCCAGGGCCTGATCACCGTGCCCGAGGGCACCAGCCTCGAGGCCGCCGAAAACGTGCTGCGCGAACAGAAAATCGAAAAGCTTCCTGTCGTCGACCGCGACGGCCGCCTCGTGGGCCTGATCACCTATAAAGACATCCTCAAGCGCAAAGACTTCCCCCAGGCCTGCAAAGACCACCTCGGCCGCCTGCGCGTGGGCGCCGCCGTGGGCGTGACGCCCGACACCTTTGACCGCATCGACGCCCTGCTCAAGGCCGGTGTGGACGCAATCTGCATCGACACCGCCCACGGCCACAGCGCCGGGGTGCTGCGCATGGTGCGCGCCGTCAGCGAGCGCTACCCCGACCTGCAGCTCATCGCCGGCAACGTGGGCACAGCCGCCGCCACCGAAGCCCTGATCGAGGCGGGCGCCCGCGCGGTCAAGGTCGGCATCGGCCCAGGCTCGATCTGCACCACCCGTATCGTCACCGGCGTGGGCGTGCCCCAGCTCACCGCCATCATGGAGGCCGCCTCGGCCGCCAAGCCCCACGGCATCCCGATCATCGCCGACGGCGGCATCAAATATTCTGGCGATGTGGCCAAGGCCCTCGCTGCGGGCGCCGACTGTGTCATGGCCGGCAACCTGTTCGCGGGCACCGACGAGAGCCCCGGCGAGACGATCCTGTTTGAGGGCCGCAAGTTCAAGACCTACCGCGGCATGGGCTCGGTCGAGGCCATGGCCGAGGGCTCTAAAGACCGTTACTTCCAAGACGTCGAAGACGACATCCGCAAGCTCGTGCCCGAGGGCATCGTGGGCCGCGTCGCCTTCAAGGGGCGCGTGAGCGAGGTCATCTATCAGCTTGTCGGCGGCATCCGCGCCGGCATGGGCTACACCGGCTGCCGCAGCATCGCCGAGCTGCACACCCACGCCCGGTTCGTGCAGATCACCCCGGCGGGCCTGCGCGAGAGCCACGCTCACAACGTGCAGATTATCCGCGAGGCGCCCAACTACACGCCCAACAGCTAGGGGCTGGTCCTGCGGCCCTCAGAGCTGCGGCATCGCCAGCACCTGCATCACCACATAGGCCAGCATCGCCAGGCTCAGCACCAGCGCAACGGTAAGCGCGGTGCACTTAAAATCCCAACTGCGGCGGCGGCCTGAGGTCACGAGCATGGCGTTGTCGGCTAAAGAGCGAGGCGCCCGGCCGGGGGTTGCACAGCCCGCGTGAACAAAGCCCAAGGCCGACCGCAAAGCTGCCCGGCCCTCACGCGGCTTTGAGTAGAGGCATTCTATCCACAGCCCCGGGCCCATCCCCACCCCGAACGCCGGTTAGGGCTGCCCGCGCCAGATGTAACTTTGCCGCCTCACTGAGCGTTTACCGCCCAACGATTCTCGCCCTTCCTGCCGCCCCTCTCTGCATGAAAGCTGACCTGACCTACGCCGAAGCCTTCTCCAGTCGCCACCTCGGCCCCGACGCCGCCGAAGAGGCCACTATGCTGCGCGCTGTAGGCGCCCCCACCCGCGAGGCCCTCATCACTCAGACCGTGCCCGGCGGCATTCGCCGTCAGGCCCTGATGAGCCTGCCCGAGGCCGTGACCGAGCAGCAGGCCCTGGCCGAACTGCGCACCGTCGCCGCCCAGAACCAGGTCTTCGCCAGCCACATCGGCATGGGCTATTACCCCAACCACACCCCCGGCGTCATCCTGCGAAACATCCTCGAGAATCCGGGCTGGTACACGCAATACACCCCCTATCAGGCTGAGATCGCCCAGGGCCGCCTCGAGGCCCTACTGAATTTCCAGACGCTCGTCATCGACCTCACGGCGATGGAGATCGCCAACGCCTCGCTGCTCGACGAGGCCACCGCCGCCGCCGAGGCCCTGCACATGGCCTATGCTCTGAGCGAGGGCAAGGGCCAGGGCAAAAAATTCTTCGCGTCGGACAAGTGCCACCCCCAGACGCTGGCCCTGCTCGCCACCCGCGCTGAGCCCATCGGCGTCGAGCTCGTGGTGGGTGACATCACGAAGCAAACCTGGAGCGCCGACTACTTCGGCCTGATCGTGCAGTACCCTGACACCGAGGGCGCCATCCACGATTTCGCCGCGCTCGCAGCCGCTGCGCACCAGCACGGCCTGCTCGTCACCGCCGCTACCGACCTGCTCGCCCTCACCGTGCTCACGCCCCCCGGCGAGTGGGGCGCCGACATCGTCGTGGGCTCGGCCCAGCGCTTTGGCGTGCCGATGGGCTATGGCGGTCCGCACGCGGCTTTCTTCGCGACGAAAGAAGAGTTCAAGCGCCTGCTGCCCGGCCGCCTCGTGGGCCTGTCGATCGACAGCCAGGGCCAGCCCGCGCTGCGCCTGGCGCTACAGACGCGCGAGCAGCACATTCGTCGCGAAAAGGCCACCTCGAACATCTGCACCGCCCAGGTGCTGCTGGCCGTCATGGCCTCAATGTATGCCGTCTATCACGGCCCCGATGGGCTGAAAAAAATTGCCCGACGCACCCACGCCCTCACGGCCCTGCTGGCCCTAGCCCTCGAGAAAATGGGCCTGAAGCAAACCAACGCCCACTACTTCGACACGCTGCGCGTTACGGGCGTCGATTCGAAAAAACTGCACGCCGCCGCCGAGGCCCAGCGCATCAACCTGCGCTACTTCGCCGACGGCAGCATCGGCATCGCCCTCGACGAGACCAGCACCCTGCACACCGTGCAGGCGCTCGCCGCCCTTTTCGCCCAGGTGCTCGGCGCCACCGCCTCGAACCTCACCGCCCTCAGCGACCAGCTGCCCGAGAGCCGCTACAACGGCTTCGCGCGCACCAGCGCCTATCTGACGCATCCGGTCTTCCACCGTTACCACACCGAGACCGAGATGCTGCGCTACATCAAGCGCCTCGAGGCCCGCGACCTCTCGCTGGCCTATTCGATGATCCCGCTGGGCTCGTGCACGATGAAGCTCAACGCCACGACCGAGATGATCCCGGTAACGTGGCCCGAGTTTGGCCAGCTGCACCCCTACGCCCCCGTGGCGCAGGCCGCCGGCTACACCCAGATTTTTGGTGAACTCGAGCGCTGGCTCTGCGAGGTCACCGGCTTCGCCGCCGTCAGCCTGCAGCCCAACAGCGGCGCCCAGGGTGAATACGCGGGCCTGATGGTCATCCGCGAATACCACAAGCGCCGCGGCCACGGCCACCGCCACATCGCCCTCATCCCCAGCTCGGCCCACGGGACCAACCCCGCCTCGGCCGTCATGGCCGGCATGACCGTGGTGGTGGTCAAAACCGACGCCATCGGCAATGTGGACGTCGACGACCTGCGCGCCAAGGCCGAGCAGCATAGCGCCAACCTCGCCGCGCTCATGGTCACCTACCCCTCGACCCACGGCGTGTTCGAGGCGCGCATCAAAGAGATCTGCGCCATCGTCCACCAGCACGGCGGCCAGGTCTACATGGACGGCGCCAATATGAACGCCCAAGTGGGCCTGACCAGCCCCGGCCTCATCGGCGCCGACGTCTGCCACCTGAACCTGCACAAGACCTTCTGCATCCCCCACGGCGGCGGCGGCCCCGGCATGGGCCCCATCGGCGTGGCGGCCCACCTGGCGCCCTACCTGCCCGGCCACCCCGTCATCGCGACGGGCGGCGCCGAGGCCATGGGCCCCGTTTCTGCCGCACCCTGGGGCAGCGCCTCGATTCTGCTCATCAGCTACCTCTACATCCGCATGATGGGCGCGCGCGGCCTGACAGACGCCACCGAGATCGCCATCCTCAACGCGAACTATATCAAGGCCCGCCTCGATGCTCACTACCCCGTGCTCTATGCCGGCGAGACCGGCCGCGTGGCCCACGAGCTGATCCTGGACCTGCGGCCCATCAAGCACCAGACCGGCGTCGAGGTCGAAGACATCGCCAAGCGCCTCATCGACTACGGCTATCACGCCCCCACGGTCTCCTTCCCCGTGCCCGGCACGATGATGATCGAGCCCACCGAGAGCGAGAGCCTGGCCGAACTCGACAAGTTCTGCGAGGCCATGATCGCCATCCGCCACGAGATCGCCGCCATCGCCGACGGCCGCGCCGACAAGGCCGACAACGTGCTGAAGAACGCGCCCCACACCGCCCAGGTGGCCCTCGCCGCCGAGTGGTCACACCCCTATTCGCGCGAGCAGGCCGTTTTCCCCGCCGCGTGGCTGCACGCGGGCAAGTTCTGGCCCGCCGTCGGCCGTGTGAACAACACCCACGGCGATCGCAACCTCGTCTGCGCCTGCCCCCCCATTGAGTCTTACGAGCAGGCGGCGGCCCCCGCCACCGCCACACGGGCCTAACAGCCCTGCGGTGCGGCCCGACTAAGCGCTAGTTTTGGGCCATGCGTCTGTGGTGGCAGTGGGGTCTCGTGCTGGGGGGGCTGTGGGCTCTCGTGGCAGCAGGCCAGCCTGCCCACGCGCAGCTGTTCGACACCGTCGAGGAGCCCTTCGTCACCAAGAGCGACTCGGTCAACGAGCGCCTGCGCATCCTTAAGGGCTTCACCGTCGCCATCAAAGCGCCCGAGATCATCACCGACGGCGGCATCCGCCTGCGCTACGGCTTCGACACCTGGTGGCTGCACGTCGTGGCGGCCAAGTCGATCACCATCGAGGGCGCCCCCCTCGACAACCGCGGCGAGCTCACCTATGTGGCCCTGATCGTCAAGGCCGCCCCATCCGAAGCGGGCGAGGTCGACTTAGAGGCCGATAGCCTCGTCGGCCGCGCCCTCTTTTTCAAGGCCATCGTCGCGGGCGAGAACCCCGAGGCCAAGATCGAGTTCTACAAATCGCTGGCGAAAAAGTACGACGCCGCCGCTGACAGCTTCACCGTGCTCGTCGATAGCCTGTTCATGGCCGAGCCCTGGGTGCCCCAGCGCCGCGACGACTACCGCCTCATGGCCGCCAACTGCCGCTTCACCGCCGAGGCCTACGAGGCCTTCGTCCGTGCGGGCGACTACGGCGACGATGTCGGCCGCTTCTTCCTCAGCCACTACCTGAACTTCTCCGACCAGGTCAACATCCACACCCAGCCCTACGGCCTGCCCGAGATTCTGCCCACGCCCAAGGCCGCCGAGCCCGCCCTCGCTCCCAAGAAGAAAAAGCGCGGCTTCTTTAGAAAGCTCGCCTTCTGGAAGTGATTTAGCTCTTCAGTTTCACCAAAGGCAGCCAAACTTCAACACCTAGGCTTATCATACCCTTCTTTTCTGCCTCATCAGTTATTGAACGTGGGTTTATATCCTCGTAAAGAGCCAACTCTAAGTTAAGCTTTGGGAGATAGTCTAAAGGTTCGAAGCCTGGTTGTTCAATAATAAGTTTCCTAGCTTCATATACAGCCTCAATATCTAAATTTTCAGTTTTATTGATTGGTTTATTGATAATCTGCCCTTTCAATAAATAGAAAATTGAGTAGTAAATGTATTTACCGATTATCCTGTCTAAATCTTCATCACTCCCGCTTGCATAATACGTAACCTCGTCTGGTGTATGCAAATCAATTCCCAGTTCTGAAGCAAGGTTCTTGTACCTTTCTAGATATGAAAATTCGTCAATACTTTTAAATATCTCATGTAGGTTGATGCAAAAACAACATGTGCATCTGTAGTCTGAAGACGCTTTTATTCGCCTGTATAAATCGGCATTGACCTCAGGGTCAACCTCGATCTCATAGTCTCCGTAAATGACTCTGCGCAGCACCGCCTAGTACCCCAGAATCTTCAGCACCGCCTTCGAGTCCTGCTCTTCGCTGAACAGTTCAAAGGCCAGGCTCTCGTCTTTGTTGCGCCGCACCAGCACGTGCTTCGGCGTCGGAATCAAGCAGTGGTGAATGCCCCCCACGCCCGAGAGCGCCTCTTGATACGCCCCCGTGTGGAAGAAGCCCACGTACTGCACCTTGCGCGTCTTGGGCATGAACAGCACGTTGATGTGCGCGTCGGTATTGTAGAAATCGAGGTGGTCGCAGGTCAGGCCGCCCAGGTTCACGCGCTCATACTCGGCGTCCCAGTTGTTGATCGGCAGCACGATGAACTTCTGATCCATCGCCCACGCGTCGGGCAGCGTCGTCATCAGGCTGCCGTCTAAGATCAGCCACTTCTCGCGGTCGTTCTGCTGCTTGCGGCCCAGCACCTTGAAGATCACGCCCGAGCTCTCGGCCACCGTATAGCTGCCGAACTCCGTCACGATGTCGGGCTCGTCCACCCCATACTCGGTGCAGATGCGCTTGATGCGGTTCACGATCTCACCGATCACATATTCATAGTCGAACTCGAACGTCAGCGAGGTGCGATAGGGCAGCCCGCCACCGATGTTGATCATCGTCAGGTCGGGGTTCTCCTTTTTAAAGCGGCAGTAGAAGTGCACGCACTTCTCGAGCTCGCTCCAGTAATACGGTGTGTCTTGAATGCCGCTGTTGATGAAGAAGTGCAGCATCACCACGCTGAACAGCGGGTTCTCTTTGATCTTGTCGTACCAGAAGTCGATGATCTCATCGGGGCGGATGCCCAGGCGCGTGGTGTAGAGCGAGAAGTCGGGCTGCTCTTCGATCGCGATGCGCACCCCCAGCCGCGCGGGGATGTCGAGTTCGTTCTGGTAGAAGTTGAACTCCTCTTTGTTGTCCAGCACCGGGATGATGTTCGTGAAGCCGTCGTACATCATGTCGGTGATGTACTGCTTATACGAGTCGCGCTTATACCCGTTGCAGACAATCATGATGTCCTTCTTCACCATGCCCTTCTTCTCGAGCGTATCGATCAGCGGCATGTCAAAGCCCGAACTGGTCTCGAGCTGCACGTCGGCCTTGAGCGCCTCTTCGAGCACGTAGCGGAAGTGCGAACTCTTGGTGCAGTAGCAGTAGGTATAGGAACCTCGGTAGTTGTTCTTGACGATCGCGTTCTGGAAGTTCAGCCGCGCCTGCTTGATCTTGCGTTGAATCCACGGCACATAGGTGAAGCGCATCGGCGTGCCATACTTCTCCACCAGCTCCATCAGGTGGATGCCGTGGAAGTAGAGCTCATCGTCGACCACGTCAAAACCCTCTTGCGGGAATTCGACGCTCTGGTCGAGGAATTGATAGTAACTTTGCATGGTCGTGAGGCGGCCGTGGTGTAGAGCTTAGGCGAAGGCGCAAATATACTTTCGTCGCCCGGCGACCGCCCCGTTTTAGGTTAAGTTTTTGTTCCCTGAGGCCTTGTCTGCCAGCGAGTTTCATACCTGATTGTCTGCTCCTCTGACGCGCGCCTCAGCTGACGCCCCTTCTGCCGATTATGCCCCGTTCTCACATCGAATTCGTCTTCGTCAAGTCTGAGCTTGGCGCAGGCACCTATGGCCCCAGTCTGGGCATTGAGGCCCTGCAGCTGGCCGCCGCCAGCCGCGACTCGGCCATCTTCAAGCGCTACCCCAGCACCTGGATCATCAACGAGAGCGAAGACATCGATTATCCCCCCTTCGCGCACAACATCGACGCCATGCACGCGCTCTACGGGCGCATCGCCCGGCAGATCAAGGTGGCCCGCCAGCGCGAGAGCTTCCCGCTCATCATCGCGGGCGACCACTGCTCGGCAGGGGGCACCATCGCCGGCCTGCGCATGGCCGACCCTGACAAGCGCCTTGGCGTGATCTGGATCGACGCCCACGCTGACCTCAACACCCCCTACACCACCCCCTCGGGCAATATGCACGGCATGCCCCTGGCCATCTCGCTCGACGTCGACGAAGACGATTGGGACGTGAACCAGGTGGACGGCGATTCGGAGAAAGAGTGGGCCCACCTCTGCGAGATCGGCGGCATCGTGCCCAAGATTCTGCCCGAAGACCTCGTGTTCATTGGCCTGCGCTCGGTCGACACCTCTGAGCGCGGCTACATCGAGAAGCACGGCATCAAGGTGCACCGCGTCGACGACATGCGCACCCTCGGCGCGCGCCAGATCGCCGAGGCCGCCCTTACTCAGCTCGCCCACTGCGACCACATCTACGTCAGCTTTGACATCGACAGCCTCGACGCCGAGCTCGTGCCCGGCACCGGCACCCCCGTCGCCGGCGGCCTGACCGAAGACGAAGCCTCGACCCTGCTCACCGCCCTCTGGCAGAGCCCCAAGCTCGCCGCGGTCGAGATGTGTGAGATCAACCCCATGCTCGACATCGCCGGGCGCACGGCCCAGCTGGCCAGCCGCCTGCTCGAGCGCCTGCTCGACACCCAACGCCAGGGCTAGTCCGCATCCCCACCATGAAAGCACGCATCCAATCGGTGGCGGCCGAGGCCCTGCGCGCCACCTATGGCGCCACGGTCGAGCCCAGCAGCCTCACCGTGCAGCCCACCGATCCGCAGCACACCGGCGACTATACGCTGGTGCTCTTCCCGCTGCTCAAGCTCAAGCTCGGCAGCCCCGAGCAGCTCGGCCAGACCCTCGGCAGCGCCCTTGTCGGCGCGGGCATCGGCCTATCTGAATTTCAGGTCGTCAAGGGCTTCTTGAACCTCACCGTCGGCGACGCCCACTGGCTTGGCGAGCTCAGCCGCCTCGGCGCCAGCCCCGACGCACTCAGCCCCGACATTGGCCTGGGCGAGCGCGTCATGGTCGAGTTCAGCAGCCCAAACACCAACAAGCCACTGCACCTCGGCCACCTGCGCAACATCTTCCTGGGCGACGCCATCAGCCGCATCCTCGCCTTCGCGGGCTACCGCGTCATCCGCGCGAACCTGGTCAACGACCGCGGCGTGCACATCTGCAAATCCATGCTCGCCTGGCAGCGCTTCGGCGGGCAGAGCCCCGAGGCCGAGGGCCTCAAGGGAGACCACCTCGTGGGCAAATACTACGTCCGCTTCGAGCAGGAGCTGAAGAAAGAGGCCGCCGTGCTGATCGCTGAGCGGGTCCTCGACGACGAAGACGCCCGCAAGCAGGCCCCCCTGCAGCAGGCCGTGCAGCAGATGCTCGTCGCGTGGGAGGCCGGCGAGCCCGAGGTCCGCGCCCTTTGGTTGAAAATGAACGGCTGGGTCTACGCCGGCTTCGACGCCACCTACCGCCGCATGGGTGTCAGCTTCGACCAGGTCTATCACGAGAGCGACACCTATCTGCTCGGCAAAGACATCGTGGCCGAGGGTCTGGACAAAGGCGTATTCTACCGCCGCACCGACGGCGCCGTCTGCATCGACCTGACCGACATCGGCCTCGACGAGAAGGTCGTGCTGCGCCCCGACGGCACCTCGGTCTACATTACCCAAGACCTCGGCACCGCCGACCTCAAGTATCGCGACCACCAGATGACCCGCTCGGTCTATGTGGTCGGCAACGAGCAGGACTACCACTTCAAGGTGCTCTTCGCCATCCTCCAGCGCCTGGGCCGCCCCTACGCCGCCGGACTCCACCACCTCAGCTACGGCATGGTCGAGCTGCCCTCGGGCAAGATGAAGTCGCGCGAGGGCACCGTCGTCGACGCCGACGACCTCATGGAGGAAGTCGTGCGCGCCGCCGAGGCCGAGTCGAGCGAGCGAGGCAAAGTGGCCGGGCTGGCCGAGGCCGAGCGCAGCGCCCTCTACGAGACCCTCGGTCTGGGCGCGCTCAAGTTCTTCCTGCTGCGCGTGGGCCCAGCCAAGAAGATGCTCTTTGACCCGCAGGAGTCGGTCAGCCTGCAGGGCGACACCGGCCCCTTCGTGCAATACACCCACGCGCGCATCCGCAGCCTGCTGGCGAAGGCCGACGCCACCACCGCCGCGCCCGTCGAGGCCCTGCATCCGCTCGAGCGCGCCCTCGTGCGCCGCCTCACCCAGCTGCCCGACGCCGTGGCCGCCGCCGTGCGCAGCTATGACCCCTCGGTCGTGGCCGCCTATGCCCTCGACCTGGCCAAAGACTACAACCGCTTCTACACCGAGCTGCCCGTGCTCAAGGCCGAGCCCGCGCAAGTGGTGCTGCGCCTGCACCTATCGCAGACCGTGGCCGACACCCTCGCCATCACCCTCGGCCTGCTCGGCATCACCGCCCCCGAGCGCATGTGAGTAGGGCGTCACAGGCCGCCACCTATCTTCGCCCTTCGTTTTCGCGCAAGCCATCCTCGCATGACCCCCGATCAGCACAAGGAGCTCCGCAGCAGGGTTGACACCCTGGGGAGGTACCTTTGACGTCAGTGCTAAAGAGGCTACGATAGCCGACCTACAGCAGCAGTCGCTCACCCCCGACTTCTGGGACGACCCCAAGGCCGCCGAGGCCACCCTCAAGCGCATCCAGCAGATCAAGGTCTGGACCGACGCCTTCGACCAAGTCAAAAGCAAGGCCGAAGACCTGGGCGTGCTCGTCGAGTTCTGGAACGCCGACGAGGCCACCGACGACGATGTCGAGGCCGCCTATCAGGCTGCCCTCAAGGCCCTAACCGAGCTCGAGTTCAAAAACATGCTCTCGGCCGAAGAGGACCCGATGCCCTGCGTCGTCACCATCAACTCTGGCGCCGGTGGCACCGAGAGCCAAGACTGGGCCGACATGCTCAAGCGCATGTATGTCATGTATGGCCAGAGCCACGGCTTCAAGGTCGCCCTCATCGACGAGCAAGAGGGCGAGGGCGCTGGCATCAAGAGCGCCTCGATCGAGATCAGCGGCCCCTTCGCCTACGGCTACCTCAAGGGCGAGTCGGGCGTGCACCGCATGGTGCGCATCAGCCCCTTTGACTCGAACGCGCGCCGCCACACCTCCTTCGCCTCGGTGTATGTCTACCCCCTCGTCGACGACACCATCCACATCGAGGTAAGCCCCGCCGACCTCGAGTGGGACACCTTCCGCGCCGGAGGCAAGGGAGGCCAGAACGTTAACAAGGTCGAGACCGCCGTGCGCCTCACCCACGTGCCCTCAGGCATCGTCGTCGAGTGTCAGCAGGAGCGCAGTCAGCACCAGAACCGCGAGAAGGCCATCCAGCTGCTCAAGAGCCGCCTCTACCAGGTCGAACTCGAGAAGCGCGAGGCCGAGCGCGCCAAGCTCGAGGCCGGCAAGAAAAAAATCGAGTGGGGCTCGCAGATCCGCAACTACGTCTTCCACCCCTACAAGCTGGTCAAAGACCTGCGCACCGACACCGAGACCTCCAACGTGCAGGCCGTCATGGACGGCGACCTAGACGACTTCATCAAGGCCTACCTGATGGAGATGAGCAAGAACTAGGCGAGATTCGGGCATGAGCCAGTTGCTGCGTGCCCCGAGCAAGAACCTGCGGATGCTCTTCTTCCGCTTTGGTGCGTACGATTACAGTTCATTCAACAGAGCTGACTTGGCCTGGGGCCTGCTCGTCACCTGGCTCGTCGGCATGGGCCGCTATTGGGATCACCCCTCTGCCAAGACGCTGCAGTACTGGGGCGTGGGCTCCTTGATCTATGTGTTTGCCCTAGCGGTCTTTCTCTACTTAATCATCTGGCCGCTGCGCGTGCAGCAGTTGTCGTTCGTGCGGCTGCTCACTTTCGTCACCTTCTGCTCGCTGCCCGCGGCTTTGTATGCCATACCGGTCGAGCGCTTCATGAGCCTCGACAGCGCTCGTGCCGCCAACTTCTGGTTCTTAGCGATCGTGGCAGCTTGGCGTGTGAGCTTGCTATTGATTTACTATTTCAAGGGACTTCAGCTAAAAGAGGCCGCGGTTTCTGTAGCCTTAGCTCTGCCCCTAAGCCTGATCGTGTCGACCCTTAGTGCGCTCAATCTCGAACAATCGGTCTTCATGATCATGGGTGGCAACGATAGACATGGCACAGCTTCTGACTCAGCCTATTTTGCCATCATCCTGATGAAGTACTTGTCCTGGTTGACTCTGCCTTTTGTGATTCTGCTTTATGGTGTCTTGGTCTATAAAAGCTGGGTCAAGAAAAACGAAAGCCAATAGGCTGCCTACTACGCCGGCCCTCCTAAGGAGGGGGCATGAGCGGACAGCTCTCGCCCTTCCAGGATACAATCACCACCCCGCCAGTCCATTTTTTGCGCAGATTGGCTCTCCCAAACCGCCCGAGCCATGGCCTCTATCTTCTCTAAAATCGTCGCCGGCGAGGTCCCCTGCCACAAGGTGGCCGAGACCAAAGACTACCTCGCCTTTCTCGACCTCACACCCGTGCGCCCCGGCCACACGCTGGTCATCCCCAAGCAGGAGGTCGACTACCTCTTTGACCTCGACGACGAGGCCTACATCGGCTTGAACCTGTTTGCTAAGATGGTGGCCAAGGCCGTCAAGGCCGCCGTGCCCTGCCTGCGCATCACCACCGCCGTCATCGGCCTCGAGGTGCCCCACGCGCACATCCACCTGGTGCCCACCAACGTCATGGCCGACCTGAACTGGGACCCCGCCGTTCGTAAGAAGGCCAGCGACGCCGAGCTGGCCGACATCGCCGCCAAGATCCGCGCCAAGCTCTAGTGGAGAATCCCCTTCACAAGAAGCTGCGCGTGCTGCCCGGCCAGCAGCGCCTGCTGCTCGGCGCCCCCGACGACCAGCGCGCCCTGCTCCAGCCCTGGGATGCCGAGCCTGACCTCAAGTCGCGCGCCCGCGTGCGCTACGACTGGGTGCTGCTCTTCGCGGGCTCGCTGGCTGAGCTCGACCAGCTGGGGCCTGTCGCGCTCGGCGCCGTGGCCGAGGGCGGCATCCTCTGGGCCGCCTACCCCAAGCTGACCAGCAAACTGAAAAGCGACATCAGCCGCGACACCCCCTGGGCGCCCTTCGACGCGGCCGACTGGCTGCCTGTGACGCAGGTGGCCCTCGACGGCACGTGGTCGGCCCTGCGTTTCCGCCCGCGCGCCGAGATCCCCAAGCTCACGCGCAAGTTCTAAAGGTCGTCAAACTGCTCAATACCAAAGGGCTCATAGCACTCATCTCTCGCATCAGCTTGCTGGAGCGAGCGGCAAGTAGGCATACGATGCTACGGTCAGCCAAAGCCTGATAAGGAATCGCCGGGTGGCTGCCGGCGTTTGCCCTGAGAAAAATAGGCTCTGTTAGTCGATGATGACCAAGGCCTGACTGAACTGCACACTTCCGCCTGAGAGACGGATATAGTAGATGCCCGAGCCACTGCGCGCGAGGGCCGCGCGCATCTGCTGGCCCACCCGCGCTAGGAGGCAGCGCAGGCTAAGCAGGGTGGCACCATTCGACGCCGTTAGTTGCACAGTCACTATTGCGTTGGGGTCAGAGTCGGGGCCAGTGGCGACTAGCTGCAGATCGTCAGCCCGGCTAGGGTTCGGATACAGCAGCAAGGACGTCTCGCCCGTGGACTGCAGTCGCACGATCGGGCTGTAGCTCGAGCGGCCATCGAAGTCCACCTGACGCAGGCGATAGTCGATCGATGCACCGCTGGGCACATCGACATCCAACCAGCTATACGAAGTGGGCCGCTGGGTCGTGCCCGAACCAGCCACCCGCCCAATCGCCGCAAAGGCATTCGAGCTGATGCGTCGCTCGATATCGAAATACGCGTTGTTCAGTTCGCTCGCAGTGGCCCAGTCCACGCGGGCGGCCGTGCCCTGCCACTGAGCCGATAGGCTGAGCCACTGCACGGGCAGCAGGCCTGCCAGCGGGTTGTCGGCGCCAGCGCTCGCTAGAACAAAATCGCTAAAGCCCGTGAAGCCAACTGTGCTCGTGATGCTGCCCTCGGGCACGCCTGTGCCCGTGCCGCCCAGATCATCCCAGTCGCTGCCATTTTCTTTGGCGATGCGCAGCTCGGCGGCATTGTTCACCCCGTCATCGGCAGCATAGTTCAGGGTCACGCTGGCCGCTGACACAGCCTGTGCGGGAGCCTGCGTGAGGGTGAAGTAGCGAACGCTCGACACCCGCGTGAGCGCCCCCAAGGTGCGTGCTGGGGGGGCCGACGGCGTCATCGAGGCCGTATAGGTGGTGGCAGTGGCCGTGCCCTGCGTCAGCGACAGGCTCAGCGCGCGCAGCGTGTTCGTGCCCTCGCCGATGGGGAAGTCGAGCGTGCTCGGCGATGTCGTGTTCAGCACGCGCGCCAGCGGCCCTGCGACGTAGCGGTAGTTGGGGCCCGAGACGCTGGTGGTGAAGTTGCTTAGGCTCGCCCCGGCTGCCAGCGTGAGCAGGTTCACAGCAGTAGTGCCCAGCACCGCATCGCCCGAGGCCGGGAAGGCAAAAGCGCCGCTCACCGTCAGGGGAGAACCTAGGTTCAGGTTAGCAACTCTGCTAAGGGTGAGATTTCGCAGCGCTTGACCCCCAGCCGCAAAGCTCAGGCTGCCCGACACAGCCCCTACTCCATCGATCAGAAGGTCGCTGGTCGAGACGCTCGGGGTGGAAGTGTTGCCAGTCAGCGTGCCGCCGCCGAGGGTGATGGCAGCACTCAGGCTTAGCTGATTGCCGTTCAGCATCACCGTGGCACCACTCAGACCAAAGGGGCCTGCAACTGCGAGGTTTCGCGTCAGCACGCGCGCTTGCGTGCCTGCCACATTCACCGCATGCAGAGCATAGGCGTTGGCGCCGGCGAGCGTGTCGTTCTGCGAGTTGATGGCCGAGGTGAGGCTGAACGTCGAAGTGCCCGCCGTGAGCGTGCCGTTGTTCAAAAAGGTGCCACGGAAGTTCACCGTTCCAGGGCCTAAGGCGAACGTACCGCCCGCCTGTAGGTCGACCGCGCGCCGCACATTCGCACAGAAATCGAGCACGCCGCCGGCGAGCAGTGTCAGGCTCGCCGCATTTTGAATCCAAACACGGCTCACGGTCGCCGCGGCGCTGAGCTCTGGATAGGGCGTGTTGCCTGTGGGGATGAACGCCAGGTCTCCGCAGCCCGGCAGCAGCGTGGTACTCCAGTTAATCGGCGTGGACCAATCGCTCGTGCCACCGCCCGTCCACACGAAGCGGTAAGTCAACTGGTGGGCGCCACAGCGCACCGGCGCCTGCCGATCGTCGCCGTCGATGTCGATCGGCACCGTGGAGATCAGGGCTGTCGTGCCATTCGCGCTATAGATGTCGGAGAGCGGCGTGTAGAGGTCGCTGATCCGAAGGTTGCCAGCGGTGGCGTCGAGATAGTTCGCCGACACCGTCGTCACCACGCTCGAGTTCGCGTCCATGTCGGGGTCGCCCCCCGTGCCGTTGCTTTGCCAGGCTGCGAAGCTCTGGTAGGTGCCTGTGCCCCACTCGCCCAAGTCGGTCCCACCGGGCTGGAAGATGTTGAAGTTCGACGCATTGTCACCCCAGCCCGTGGTGGGCGTGGCGTTCAGATTCCCCAGTAGCAGGTGGCGCCCGGTGCCCATGCTGTTGCTGCGCGTCGAGGTGAACAGGTTGTTCCGAATGTCCACCGAAGTGTTCACTCCGGCTGCGCGCAGCAGGGCATAGGTGTTCTGCGTGCTCGAGGTGACTGTGCCAGCTAGGTGCACGGTGTTGTGATAGACAGCTACCGAGCCCGCGCCATTCTCAGGGATGAGTAATCCGATGAGGCGAGTGTCGGTGCTCACACCCGTGCCGAGGCTCACCATGTTGTTCACCAGCGAATGCGTCACACCGATCGCCGTGCTACATGCAGAGATACCTATGGCCGACGGGCTAGTGCCCGTGCTGGCATTGCTGAGGTCATAGACGACGTTACGCGTGAGCAGCAGGTTGGCATTCACCGGCAGGGCATCGATGCCCACGAGCGTCGTATTTACGGCGCCACCGTTGGTCAAGCCCAGGCTTCGCACCGTGTTGCTGGCCACACTGTCGGTGATCGCTGAGCCGCTGATGCCGATTCCGACCAGCGCAGAGTTGGCAAAACCAGCCCCTGACGTCCGAGTCGATGCCGAGCTGAGGCTATGCACCTGATTGCTCACGACCCTGACATTGCCCGACCCTAAAGCATAGATGCCCACCAGAGTAGCATTGGTGATCGTGCGGCTATTGGTCAGCTGATCGACTGTGTTGCCGCTGATGCGAACAGCTTGGCTCGACTGGCTTATGATGCCATTTACGGCCGCCGTCGTTGAGCTGCCGCTCAGCTCGATGTTGTTGGCCGAGCTGGTGCTGCCGACGAGGTTGTTATACACCAGCATTGCCGCTGTGGGCGTGTTGTTGATCCAGATGCCGTTGATTCGGTTAGAGCCTGTGCCTGCGCCCGATACGAACAGGCGGCCCACGTTATTGCTATACACGTCGCCGCTGGCGCCGCCATGCAGAATGCCGCTGAGCGTGCCCGTGGCGGCCCCCGATAGACTCAGACTCAGGTTGGCAGCCGAGGCATCGGCGGCGCCCACCGTGTTGCCGCTCACGGCCACGCGCCCACCTGTCACGTTGATGCCCACCAGCGTCGCTGCGTTCCCCGTCTGGGCACTCGTGAGGGTGAGGTTACGAACTGTATTCCCCGACACGGTCGACCCCGTGGCGTTCGAGTTAACCGACAACCCGTTTAGCTGAACGGATTGGCCACCCGTTGCACTCTGCGTAAAGGAAATCCCTCGAACGACATTGCCCGTGATCGTCGTTTGAGCAGTGCCAGATACGAGAATGCCGTTTACACCCCCAGGGCCCCCTGTGCCGTTGGCGTTCTCAGTCACCGACACCGTCCCGGTGCCGTCTGAGCGTGCACCGATGTAGTTACCATCGATGGTTACGCGCGCGTTCGCCAGCTGCACCCAGATGCCAACCCAGAGTGGGTTTTGATAGGTGCCGGAGTTGACGGAAGTCGAGATCGCCGAGATCGTGTTGCCGCTAACCAACGTCGTGCTAGACGTGCTGACACTTTGCAAATTGATCACCCGAAATCGCACATAGTTCACCGCAGTGGTATACGTGAATGCTCCAGTGGCACCAGCGGCAGAGCCACCGATGGCATTATTCGTCACTCGATGCGCTCCGGTGTTGTTGATGAGAATCCCATTGAAGTCGGTGTTCCCATTGCGCGATACGTTCGAGGTCCAGTAGATGTTGTTGCCGTCAATAACCCAGGCATTGTTGATTGATTGCAGATTCACACCCTGGGCGGTGCTGTTATGATGCACATTGACGATGTTGCAGTTGACCACCGTATCACGCTCATTGACTATGCTGATACTTTGTCCGGCGCTGTAAACGCCATTCCGATAGGTGTTCGCATTGATGGGCGTGCCTGGCGTACCGGAGAAGTTTAGGGTGCAGTACTGGAGTTTGTTGTCGCTGTTCGATCCAGTCGAGCTCATAACGGCCAGCCCAACGACGGTGCCCGTATGTGCCCCTCGCAACGTTGCATAGGTGACCTGACAGAACTGCGCCCCACCGCGCCAGACGATGACTGCATTGTCATTCGAGGCTGCCGCACTGGTATTGGTGAAGGTCAGGTAGGTTGGCTCGCTGCTGCCGATGCCCGCCCCCGTCGGCTGGCGGCCGTCGATGATGACATAGCGCGCGCCGTTGAACTGAATAAGACCGAGGCCTGTGTTGGCATAGCTGCCCGAGGCCGTCACGGCAAAGGCCTCATCGGGCTGAATCTTCAGGCGGTTCGTCACGCTGAAGCCAGCGTTGTCATTGAGCGCATTAGCCCCGTCTTCGCTCAGGTCTGTCTTGATCCGCAGCACCACGGTTGCCGTAAAAGCACTCGCTTGTGCGTTTACAGCAGCGAAGGCTCCGCCCGCCCGCGTCAGGGAGGGGAAGTCGCCGTTGATCCCCACCGAATAGGTGCCGCCCGTGGTCGGCACGATGGCTAGAGGGGCGATGCCCGTCTCCACGATCAGGTTGTCGATGGTCAGGCTGGAGTTGTTCGCACCGTTAAAGACGAGTTTGAAATCGGTCAGGCTCGACACACCTACGTTAGTAACGGCAGCGTCATTCGTCACGTTGGTCGCGCCCACCCACACGTCCACCGCACCTGTGGCCACTGTGCTGGTGCTCCCAGTTGGTGCGCTATAGGTCTGGCTTGCGCCCGACTGGTTGACCACAAACACCACCTTCTGCGTGCCTACGAAATTGGTTGCATTGATCTGAAACTGACCTGCCGTTACCGTCTTGTTAATCGCAAACGCCGCGCAGAGCACGGTGCCTCCAGCCTCGAGCGTGGTGTTAGCCGTGAAGCCTGTGCCCACCTGGAAGGTCGCCATCGGCGCACCGGCTGTGGTGCCCGTCACAGTTAAGTCAAACTGCGCCACGATGAAGTTCGGGCTGCCGGCCAGGTCGGTGGTGCGCACTAGCGCGCCCGCGTCGGCCGTCGTGCGGCTCATCACTAGACTGTTGACCACGGGGTCGGTGATCGTCACACCCGCCCCAGATGTCGCGGCAAAGTCAAACTGCCCGGTCGTGGGCGTGCCCGACACATAGGTGCTGAGCGCATTCGTTCCGGTGAAGCGCTGCCGAAACAGCTGGCCCTGCCCCACAGCTGGCAGCAGAAGCAAGAGCAGACAGACACGTGCCCCAGCACGCCAATTGAGCGTTGACATGACGTTAACTAGTTACGGTTCATACAAAAGTACGAAGTCCATGTCGGCGCAACCGATTTGGCCATCGGATGCTGGCAGAAGGTGTGTGTTGAATTCGTGTGTGTAGTCTGGCTGCGTCTTCTTCGATTCTTGTCTTCTACGCGCGAGTGGTCTTACTTCTCAAGGAAAGGTCAGCCTCAGCTTCCTCTAGTGGCAAATTGCCCGTTCGGGGTGCCTCGGCTCATCTCTTGAGGTTGGGCGCATCGACACTATATGAAAAAAGCCCCTGACGGGGCTTTGGCGGAGAGAGAGGGATTCGAACCCCCGTTGACCTTACGGCCAAAGCTGTTTTCAAGACAGCCGCATTCGACCACTCTGCCATCTCTCCGCTGCAAAGATACGCGCGCGGTCGAGTCTGACCAGCGCCGCCGTCACTTCACCGACTGCGGCAGCGAGGTGTGAGAGGCCAGCGCCCGCCAGCGCCCATCGCGCTTTTCGAACCAGTTCGACGACCAATAGGTCTTACGCCAGGTGCCGCCCGAGCCGTCATCGCCCGACATGATACCTTGGCCGACGATGAGTGCAGTAGTGCCATACACCTCTATTCGGGTGATGTTGAATTCGAGCCTGCTCCAGCTTGGCTTGCTAGCGCGCACCCTAGAAAGCGCGGCGGCCTTGGTCGTGATCTCACCGATGCCGTCGATTACAGCATAGCGCGCATCGAGCAGCGAGTCGAGCAGCGCCACATTTTGTGTTGCGTAGGCCTTGGGCCACAGCACCGTTTTGAAGTGGCGCAGCACCGCCTCGTCGCTCTGGGCAGCGAGGGCAGTGGGCAGAACGAGCAGGAGGAAAAGCAGGGTACGCATACCTCAAAATTCGCCCCAGCCCTTGGTTTCTCTACTGGGCTGCCGTTAAAAAATCCTATGTACGGATAGGCGCCTGCTTACGGCGCATGCGGTAGTGCAGATGCAGAAATCGGCTGCCCCAGAGGTACAGGATGTGGTCGGTGCGCAGCTCACCATCGGTATGAACATAGACGTGGATCGTCTCGTGCATACCCTTGATGTAGTTCGCCGCAAGGCGATCTCCAGGTCTGCGCACCGTGAAGTAGAAGCCCGCATCGCCGAAACGGCGGCCCTCAGACACGAGGCGTAGGCCCCCCTCGCGGCTAACCTCAGGCCTGAGCAGAACTGTGGCATTCCCATTGGGTAGCGGGAAGGCCACCCGCAAACACGGTCTGCCTAAACCAGGCGGCGTCGCATAGCCATAACTGCCAGAATAGAGCACGCGGCCTGTGCGACGGATTCTGCGGAACCAGATGGTGTATGCCGCCTCGCCAGAGGAACGGTACAATTGCGCGACTTCGCTATCGAGACCGAAAGCGGCGTCCATAGGATCCAACGGCAGGTTCAGCTGGCGTAGTCGTCGACTGTAGAGCCAAGCCAATAGCGTGTAGCCCCAGCGCCAGAGGCCACACCACGCGTGCCAAACATCAATCTCGAAGGCGCTAGTTCGCAGATAAAAGTCGGCCACCAATGGGTGAAGTTGGGCCCGTTCGTCAGCGCTCAGCTTCAACACGTCTAGGCTAGGCAGCAAGCCCGCTTCGGACACCTTGCGTGACACGGTGAGCCCCTCGGCCAGCGCTAGCTGCTCTAGATATTGATCGGCGATTTCATTGACTCCCCCGACAGGCCCCATCAGCCACTCGAGTTCATGTGCTGGGCGCGTCCGGCCGCTCACGCGCACCCAAAGCTGAGTAATCCGGTCTTGCAGATATCCTTTGCTGCTGGGCATCGCAGTCGATTGACTTCCGCTGGAACTAGGAGGTGAACTCGGCCACGCCCTCAGTGGGCCAGTGGCGATCGAGCGCCTCGACGAAGGGCCGGGGCGGCCTGACGGGTCGGAACGTGCTAGCCGAGATGAACACCAGCTCGACGTGGCCGCTCACGCACAGGCTGCCATCGGCGTGGCGGATCTCGTGCTCGAAGCGCACGCGCAGTTCGGGGCGCTGCCGCAGCTCGGTGATCACCGTGAGCGGGTCGTCATAGCGCGCGGGGCGCTTATAGTTCACGTGCAGCTCGACGACGGGCATCAGCACGCCGTGGTCGCGCTCGAGCGGCGCATAGGGGCAGCCCAGCGCGCGCACCAGCTCGGTGCGCCCCACCTCAAAAAACGCCGCGTAGTTGCCGTAGTACACATAGCCCATCTGGTCGGTCTCGGCGTAGCGCACGCGCAGAGTCTGGCGGTGGCGAATCATGGGCGCGAGGGGTTGATGGCCCTGCTACCATTGGTTTTGGTGGCGCGGTCGGCGGCGGCTTTGGTGGCGGCCTCTTGGCGCTTGCGGCGCGCTTGGGCGTTCATCTCGGCCTGATAGTCGGCGGCAAACTCGAGGTGCTCGCGGTAGGTCTCGCTGAAGTTGTGATAGCCGTCGAGGCTGGCCCGCGCCGCGAAGTAGAGGTAGTTGTGCTGCTCGGGCGCCAGCACAGCCTCAAGGCTGGCCACAGAGGGCGCGTTGATGGGGCCGGGCGGCAGGCCCGCATAGCGATAGGTGTTGTAGGGCGAGTCGATGCTCAGGTGGCGCTTGAGCACCCGGCGAATCGTCCAGTCGCGGTGGGCGAAAATGACCGTGGGGTCGGCCTGCAGCAGCATTCCCCGCCGCAGGCGGTTGAGATACACGCCCGCGACGCGCGCGCGTTCGTCGTCGCGATAGGTCTCGCCCTCGACGATCGAGGCCAGCACGCTCACCTGCTGCGGGGTAAGGTTCTGCGCGGCGGCGAGGGCGACCCGAGTCGAGTCCCAGAATCGGGCGTGCTCGCGCAGCAGTCGGCGCGCCAGCGCCTCGGGGCTCACGTTCCAATACACCTCATAGCTGTTGGGGATGAAGACGCCGATGAGATTCGGCGCGTCGGTGCCCAGGCTATCGGCCAGGTCGGGTCGAGACCATGCGCGGCGCAGACTGTCGGGGCCGCACTCGAGCTGGGCGCCGATGGCCTTGGCCATGCCCTCGAGCGTGCGCCGCACGGGCACACGCAGCTGTACCGGAGACTGCAGGCCGAGCCTGAGGCGATGGATGAACGCGCGCGTTCCCTCCGGCCGATCGAGCCGATAGCGACCGGGCTTGACCAGCTGCGGCAGGCCCATCTGCTCGGCCATGAACTCAAACGCCGCCCAGTCGGTGATCACGCCCGCCGTGTCGAGCACGGTGCGCAGCGTGGCATAGTCGCTGCCGGTGGGCACGTGCAGCACATGGGGCGTGTGGCGGGGCCGCACGGTGGGCCACCACGCCGCATAGGCAAACAGGCCGCCGATGGCTGCCGCCCCCAGCAGCAGCACGCCGGCGGTGATGAGCAGCCAGCGGCGCGCGGGCATAGGCTTGCCCTTGGTGGGGCGGGCCTTGCGGCGGGGGGTGTGGGCGCGGGTGGCCATGCGGTCAGCGGGGGGTCGGCGGGGGCTTATTCGTCGCGGGTGTCGGCGTCGGCGCTGTCGGCAGGCGGCTCGACGGCTTCAGCCGCTGGCTCGGCCGGGGCCTCGTCGCTGCGCAGCACACGGCGCTTGGCGGCGGGCACCTCTTCGTCTTCGCTTGTGCGGCCGCTCAGCTCCTGCCCCACCTCGTCGAGCAGGCGCTGGGCCTCCATGCGTTTGACGGCAAACATGATCGCGCCCGCGCGCGCTAGCACATAGGGGTTCGGTCGGCCGGGGCTCCACTTGCGTGGGCTCGGCAGGCAGGCTGCCAGCCGGGCCGACTCACCCAGTGTGAGCTTGCTCGCGGTCTTGTCGAAGTAATGGCGCGCTGCCGCCTCGGCGCCATAGACGCCGTCGCCCCACTCGGCGATGTTCAGATAGACCTCTAGAATGCGCTCTTTGGGCCATATCAGCTCGATGAGCACGGTGCAATAGGCCTCGATGCCCTTGCGCAGCCACGAGCGCCCCGGCCAGAGGAACACGTTCTTGGCCGTCTGCTGGCTGATGGTGCTGGCGCCCTTTTTGCGCTTGCTGATTTTGTTGTGCTCGACGGCTTTTTCGATGGCCTCGAAATCAAAACCGTAGTGCTCGTAGAAGCGCTGGTCTTCGGCGGCGACGACGGCCTTCTGCAGGTTTGGCGAGATGTCGTCTAGGCTCACCCAGCGATAGTCGCGCTTAAGGGGTTTGCCCGCCGCCTGCATCTCGCCCGAGCGGATCAGCATCAGCGCACTCGTGGGCAGCGGCGCCCAGCGGAAGATGAGGGTGATCGCGAGCGAGAGGACGACCAGCAGCAGCAGGCCCTGGCCTAACCACTTGAGAATGCGCTGCAGCATGCGAGAGGATGATCGATACGCCGATGCAAAGCTAGAAAAAGCCGCCGGGCCACCTCTAACGCCACGGGGCGCGCCGAGTGCATCGGCGCGCCCCGTGGGCTAGCTCGTGAGGGCGCTTACTTGCCGCCGGTGGCCGGGGCCGTCGAGCCCGTGGCACTGCCCGCCTGCACGTCAGCGTTGATCGTGAGGAACATCTGGAAGCGCTTGGGGTCGTTTGTGATCACGGTCACGCTCTTCGACTCTTTGCCGCGCTTGCCGGTCGAGTCATAGGTGACGGTGATGTGACTGCTCTCGCCGGGCTTGAGCACCGACTTGTCGGGCTCGGTGGCGGTGCAGCCGCAGCTGGCCTTGGTCTTGCGAATGATCAGGTCGCTCTTGCCCGTATTGGTAAACTTGAACTGCGTCGTTACCGCCTGACCGGCCGTGATCGAGCCGAACTCGTGGGTCGTCTTCTCAAAGGTGATCTCGGGGGCATTGGCCTTCTGCTCGGGCGTCCAGGCTGAGAAGTTCTCTTCCACCACGGCCGACACGAAGAAGGGCTTCTCGGGTTGGTCGGTGTCGTCGGTCTTGAGCGTCAGGTTGTGGTAGACCCAGCCCCAGTCGTTCTGCTTGGCGCCGTCGAAGCCGACCTCGACCTTGAGCGAGTCGCCAGCGGCGATCACGGTGCCGGGCTTGAGCGCCACGCTCACGTGGGCGGGCGCGCCGGTCACCTCGCGAATGGTCACGGGGGCGGTGCCCTCGTTCAGCAGCTTCCAGGTGGTGGTTTGGCGCGTGCCAGGGTAGAGCTTGGCGAAGTTCACGTGGTTCGTGCTGGCGCGCAGGCTGCCAAACTTCGTCGGGTAGTAGTCGGCTACGGTCTTGGGGCGGGGGGCCACATTGCCCTTGATCGTCAGCACCGTGATGCGCTCATCGGGCTGGTCGTCGGCTTTCGATTTGACGGTGATCGTTTTGTTGAACTCACCGGGACGGCCCGTCGTGCTGTAGGTGGCGGTGATGGTGCCGATGGCGCCGGGGGCCACGGCATCGCGCGTCCACTGGGGGGTGGTGCAGCCGCAGCTGGCCTTGACGTCGGTCAGCTTGAGCGGCGACTTGCCGGTGTTCTTGAAGTTGAACGTGTAGGTAGCCTCGCCCTGCTCTTCTTTGAGCGGACCGAAGTCGTGCACGAGCTTGTCAAACGCAACGCCGTCAGACGGCGCTTGCGCACCAGCCCAGGAGAACAGCAGCAGGGCCAGCAGGCCCATCAGAGTGCGAACTGCGAGACGCATACGGGTAGGGGTTGGGATCAAATCGAGTCGTAAAGGTAAGGCGCGCTGCGCCCGGTGTCGAAACGCCAGTGGAGCGGCAAACAGTGTGCCAAGGGGGCCTGCGGCGCCCTTCAGTAATGTTAACGCGCGCTTGCCCTGCCGCCGTGCACCTTTGCGCCCCAGCCCCCTCCCTACCCCCACCCCATGGACGCCCTGCTGCATCCCACCCATCCCGCCTACTACGCCAACTATTTTGACCGGCTCGAGGGCCCGTGGCGGACGGCCCTGACCCGTCAGGCCGCCGCCCTGGCGCAGTGGCCCAGCCTGCTCAGCGAGGCCCAAGGCGACCAGGTCTATGCCCCTGGCAAGTGGACGGTGAAGCAGCTGATCGGCCACGTGGCCGACAGCGAGCGCATCTTCGCCTACCGTGCGCTGAGCATCGCCCGCGGCGAGCAGCAGAACCTGCCCGGCTTCGAAGAGGACGACTATGTGCGTGCGGCGGCCTTTGAGCGGCGCAGCCTACGCTCGGTGCTGGCCGAGCTCACGACCGCCCGCGCCGCCACCCTAGCCCTGCTCGAGGGGCTCGACGCCGAGGCCCTGGGCCGCACCGGCCACGCCAACGGCAAGGCCGTCAGTGTCGAGGCCCTGATGGCCGTCACCGCCGCCCACCACGCCCACCACACGCGCATCCTGGCCGAGCGCTACGGCATCACGCTGCCGCTCTAATTCGACCCGGCTAGAATAAGCGCTCTTGTGGCAACTGCTGGAAGCTGCGGCGGTGGTGCACCGTCAGCCCCAGGCGCGCGATGGCCGCGCGGTGATCGGCCGTGGGGTAGCCTTTGTTCTGTGCCCAGCCGTAGTCGGGGTGGGCGGCGTGCAACTCGGCCATGATGGCGTCGCGCGTGGTCTTGGCCAGAATCGAGGCCGCCGAGATGGCCCGCTCACGCGCGTCGCCACGCACGATGCAGCGGTGCGGAATGCCCACCCCGCCTCGCGCGTAGGGGCGGAAGCGGTTGCCGTCGACCCAGATGGCCTCGGGCACGAGCGGCAGGCCATCGAGGGCCTCGTGCATGGCGGCGAAGGTGGCCTGCAGGATGTTCACCCGGTCGATGAGGGCCACGGGGCTGATGCCGACAGCCCAGGCCTCGGCACGCTCGACGATGAGGTCGCGCAGGCGGAGCCGGTCACTTTCCTTAATGACTTTACTATCGCCCAGGCCGGGCAGGCGCGTGCCGGGGGCGAGGATCACGGCCGCCGCCACGACGGGTCCTGCGAGGGGGCCACGCCCGGCTTCGTCCACCCCGGCGATGCGCTGCATGGTGTGAAAGTAGGGGGCGAGGCTGGCAGAAACGGCAAAGCCCGGCCTCAAGAAAGGGGTTTATCCTCTCTCGGGGCCGGGCGGTGCCGGATATCTCGCTACTGCTCTCCCTGCTGGGAGTGGCGGTAGTGTGCTGATCAGCCCTGGGGTGCTGTCGGCTTTGAGGGCCTTCAGCGTTTTGGTGTCTCCCGACGCTTGCAAGCGTGTGGTGGGAAAGCAGTCTAAGCTCGGCCGAGCAAAGCACGTGACCCGCCGGTTGAGAATCGTCGGGTAAACGTGGCTGTTACACCACGAGTGGGGGATTACGGACCTGACCCCCTGAGCGCTGGGTAGCGCCTCTGGTGTCAAAGGTGATGTCGCTGGAGGGCGGGGGCAAGGGGAGGTGTCGGATTGCGGTGCTGTTGTGCTGGAATGCGGCCGTACCCGGCCGCATTCCAGCAAGCGCCTGCGGCGCTGATTGCGCCTCGGGCCCCCGATAGGCATCGGGGCTGGCTTGGCGGCGGGTGCCTGCGGCGTGTCGTCGCGGGATCTTTCAGTTGTTGTTTACCTGCGGTGCTTTTTGCGCCTCGGGCCGTGGCGGCCTCGTCCGGCGGCCTCACCGGCTAAGGCCGCTCAACCGCCGGACTGATAGGGCGCGTCAGCTGCGCTGACGCTCAGGTTAGTTTATGCGATGCTCAGCGCCCGTGCGTCAACCTGAGCCGAAGGATCTGCTTCGACAGATCCACCTATTTGCCGAGTGTGGCTCGCGCCAGCCTGCGGCAGAAGCCCTGCACGGCCTCCGATAGCCATCGTGGATGGCTTGCAGGCAGGGTGGGATGCGCTTTCGGCGAGGCGGATGTAAGGCCTTCATCGGAATTTGTCATTTAAAGTAGCCGGAAATAACCTAGTAGCAATTCCGGCTTCGCTCGACAGATATTGGCTTTAGATTTTTATTCAAATTAAGCGTCAAGTCGAAATTATAATGGTAAGGTCTAAATTTTGGAGGACAGTCAAAAAAGTGATGACTAAATACATTTACTTTAATGCATTTATTCTTATCGATTCTATACATGGGAAAAGAACAAAAAAAATATTTTTCTCTTGTTAAAGTATTGTTTTTTTCTTGGAATACGTAAAAGAAATAACGGTTCGACGCCGTATAAACTGCCGCAGATTCATTTATTCTTGAAGTACTTGTCCCATAGCAATATGCGATTGAATCGGAATACTCATTAGTTGAGGTTTGCGTGGTAAGATCGTAATTTTCTAGCTCATAGATTTGTTTACCTGAAAAATCAATAACATCTTTGCCCTTATTATGACTAACTTCAATATAATTATCTGTGACAAAATTTGCAGAAAATATTGTGTCGTAATTCAACATGCTGAAGTCTAATAGTAGGTTATCGCCTTTTACTATTCCATACTTATATACCAGAACATTGTCTGTATAGCTATAATCAGGAAATATATTTGTCAAATTGTAATCACTTTGAATTTTCTGAAAAACAATTTTCATTTTATTATCAAATGTAATTGAACATAAATTCAACAAATAAGCATTGGATTTAGCAATGACAACCCAAATCAAAATTTGGCTTTGAAGTTTGACTGGCTGATAGTCCGAAATAGTTATTACTTTTCCGGTTCTAAAATATTCTTGTAATTTTATTATAGGTTCAATCCCACCGTTGTAAAGTATTTTATTATTTTGAATCAATTTAATATTAATAGTATTTGCATAAATTCCTTTACCCTTTCTAAGTAACCCTAAGTCATCTGGCCTGTTGTTAATCAAAAAGAAAATGTATTTTCTACGTTGAGAATCGGATGATGTTCGATTTGAATCCATTACTTGAGGCACGAAGCAAACTTCCATAGTAGTATCATATGAAGTTTCACCATAATTAATAAAACAATGTCTTGTGCTATACTCTAATTTGATAGGCTGTTTGTTTCTACAAGTAGATAAAAAAGCAATAGATGTAATTGCGCCGATAATTACTAATACTTGTCTGCTTCTCATGCTGTGTTTAGTCTGTAGCGCTTCAAAAAGGGCTAGCCAAGAACATTTGATTGCCCCCACTCGGCTAGGGCCTCTTCGGTGGCGGCGAGGCCATACTGCTCGCCTAGGCCGGGGTATTTAGCGCGGTACTGGTCCTTGACCGCCGTGAGTAGCACGCGCCGCAACTGGGCGATGCCGCTTTTCTCGGGGTCCTTCTCGGTGGCCGACACGAAGACGGCCGGGTAGTGCTCAGCGGCCATCCAGGTGCGCTCGAGGTCGGCTAGGTCGTCGGGGCCCTCGGGGCTGTCGAGCAGGCGGTCGAGCTTGTTGAAGACGAGAATGGTCGGCTTGTCGGCGGCGTTGGGCTCGCCGCGGGCCATGAGTTCGCCGAGGGTCTGGCGCACCACGGCCACGTGCTCGAGGTAGTGGGCACTCGAGATGTCGCACACGTGCAGCAGCACATCGGCCTCGCGCACCTCGTCGAGGGTCGATTTGAAGGACTCGATCAGACCATGCGGCAGCTTGCGGATGAAGCCGACGGTGTCGGAAAGCAGGAAGGGGATACCCTCCCACACCACCTTGCGGACGGTGGTGTCGAGGGTGGCAAAGAGCTTGTTCTCGGCGAAGACCTCGGCCTTGGCCAGGCGGTTCATGAGGGTGCTCTTGCCGGCGTTGGTGTAGCCGACGAGGGCCACGCGCACCACGGGCTCGCGGTGCTTGCGGCGGGTGGCCGACTGCTGGTCGATTTTTTCGAGCTCGTCTTTGAGGCGCTTGATCCGCTCGCGGATGACGCGGCGGTCGGTTTCGATCTCTTGTTCGCCGGCGCCCTTGAGGCCGATGCCGCCGCGCTCGCGCGTCAGGTGCGTCCACATGCGGGTGAGGCGGGGCAGCATGTATTGCAGGCGGGCCAGCTCGACCTGCGTGCGGGCCTGGGCGGTGCGGGCGCGCTCGGCGAAAATTTGCAGGATGAGGCCCGAGCGGTCGAGCACGCGCTTGTCGAAGGCCTTCTCGAGGTTGCGCACCTGGGTGGGCGTGAGGTCGTCGTCGAAGATGACGAGGGTGGCCTGGTGCAGCTCGATGAGGCGTTTGAACTCTTCGACCTTGCCGGAGCCGACATAGGTGGCGGCCACGGGGGTGCTCATGGGCTGCATGACGCGGTGCACGGCATCGGCCCCGGCGGTGTCGGCCAGCAGGGCGAGCTCGTCGAGGTACTCTTGGGCTTGCTCGTGGGTATCGCGCTGGCGCTGCCACACCCCGATAAGCAGGGCGCGGTCGCGGGTGGCGACGGGCACGAGATGGGTTTTGGCGGGCATAAAGGGGCCGTGGGGAAGATGAAAGTACGCCCAAACTGGGCCGCAAAGCTAGTTGGGTCGCTGCAAAGGCGCCCGTTAACAATTGCTAAAGTGCTGAGCGAAAGGAGGTTTGCTAATTTGAACGCGCATTGCGGGTTTGGGCCTTTCCTTGGATGCAACCCTCGGGGGGCAAGCCCACTCTATACCGGTAATGCAAGCGTACGTGGCCACATACTCTGTAGAACGCGCCGACCCGACCCTGCTCGTCGAGCGCTGCCTCGCCGGCGACCGCCGCGCGCAGCAGGAAATCTATCAGCGCTATGCCAAAGCGATGTTCAACGTCACCATGCGCATCGTGAACAACTATGCCGAGGCCCAAGACGTGATGCAGGACGCGTTTGTGAGCGCCTTTCGCCACCTGGGCACGTTCAAGGCCGAGAGCACCTTTGGGGCTTGGCTGAAGCGGATCGTTGTCAACAGCGCCATTCAGCACATGAAGAAGAAGCGCCTGGACCTCGTGCCGATCACGCCCAAGGTCGAGCGCGGCGTGGCCACCGATGACGACGGCCATCATGGCTGGGGCGACGACGCCGACCGCTATCAGGTGGAGCACGTGCGGCGAGCCGTGCAGCAGTTGCCCGACGGCTATCGCACGGTGCTGACGCTCTATCTGTTCGAGGGCTATGACCACGGCGAGATCGCCGAGATCATGGGCATCACCGAGAGCACGTCGAAGAGCCAGTATAACCGAGCCAAAGCCAAGCTCAAAGACATCATCAGCGAACACATCACCCTCTAACCACCCCTAGCCGTGGACCACACCCCCCGCAACCCGAACCCAGATGGACTGGAGCGCTTCGTAGCCGAAAACCGGGCGGCATTCGATTATTTCGAGCCTGACGCCAAGCTCTGGCAACGCATCGAGGGCGACCTCGAAGGCAAGCGCCGCGCCCTGATCTACCGCATCCCCTCGGGGGTGTGGCAACTGGCGGCCAGCGTCGTGCTGGTGGTCGGCGCCTATTTCATTCTCGACAAACCGGTGTCGAGCGACGCGCTCGGCAGTGTCGAGGTGCGCCGCATCGAGGCCGACTTTCAGCGCCTCTCACCCGAGCTCGCCCAGGTGGACGCCGAGGCCCAAGCCGTGATCACCCGCAAGGTGGACCATCTGAGCGCCTATGAAAAGCTCGACCCAAAGCTCGTGTCGGAGTTCCGCCGCGAGATCGCGATGCTCGACTCGATGAATGTGGTGCTCAAGCAAGAGCTGCTGGCCAATCCCCACCAAGAAGCCCTGGCTGAGGCCCTGCGCCTGAACCTGCAAATGCAGCTCGACGTGGTGAACCAGCAGCTCGGCATCCTCAAAGAACTCAAAGCCCACAAGGCACAAGCTGATACCCCCAAAAACCATGATCGCCCTGCGCTCTAACATCCGCCGGGGGCTGGCCTCTCTCTGCGCTGCTGGACTGCTCGCCTTCACGGGTCTCGGCGCCGTGCTCACCGCGCACGCCCAAACCCGCGACAACGAGGTGTCAACCTCGCTGAACAAAACCCTGACGCTCGCCGCTGGTGACGTGATCAACCTGTCGAACCGCTATGGCCCGGTCGAGATCACGGCCACCTCGGGCAGTGAGTTTAAGATCGTGATGACGGCCACCGCCTGGGGCAGCTCGAAATCGCGCGCCGAAGCGCAGCTCGAGCGCATCGCGCTGATCTATGAGCGCGAGGGCAACCAGATCCATTTCAAGACTGAGATCGAGTCGCGCAGCGGCGTGTCGTGGAACTGGAATGGCGACGAGAACGGCTATCGCATCTCGGTCAAGATGACCATGCCTGAGGTGAATGACCTCAAGGTGGTGAACCGCTATGGCAACACCTACTTCATGGACGAGGTGTATAAGGGCCGCGTGACGGTGGAGCAGTCGTATGGCAACCTGAAGGCCGGCCGCCTGGAGGCGTCGCGCTGCTCGGTGACGGTGCGCTATGGCAAAATCGACCTCGAGGCCCAGCAGGACGGCTATCTCAAGGTGGCCTATGGCTCGGGCCACGTGCGCCGGGTGGGCCGGGTGATGCTCGACACGGGTTATAGCCGGGTGGACATCGACGATGCCGCCGACGTGGAGCTCGACTCTGATTATGACAACCTCGATTTCGAGCGCGTGGGGCGGCTGCGCGGCTCGGCCAGCTTCTCGGGCCTGCAGATCGACCGGCTCGACCACAGCCTAGCCCTGACGGCGAAGTATGTGTCGGGCTTCCGCATCGACCGAATCAGCGAGGGCTTTGAACTCATCGACCTCAAGGGCAGCTACAGTTCGTTCACGCTGGACTTTGCGCCCGAGGCCTCGTTCGACTATGACATTCGCCTCAAGCGCGGCAACCTGCGCTACCCCAGCGAGGGCTTTGAGGTGTCGCGCTTCGAGCGCGATGGCGAGTCGCTGACCACCTATTCGGGGCGACGCGGCGCGTCGAACAAAGGCCGGGTGTACGTCGAGGGCAGCTATACCAATGTGCGCTTTGGCGTGATCGGCCTATCGGGGCAGATGCGCGGTGAGCGCTAGGGGCCCCTTCCCTCACGTTCTTTAACGCCGGGCGTCGCACACGCGACGCCCGTGTCGTGTTCAGGCCAGTATGTTTACGCCCATGAAGCGACTGCTGCTCGGCCTGCTGCCCCTGCTGATCTCGGGGGCTGTCAGGGCCCAGGCCCCTGCCGACACGTTTTATCTGAACCTGCACGTCAAGGGGCCGGGCGTGGATACGCTCATGCGCCTGCGGGCACCGGGCGGGGCGATTCATGCGGTGCTGCCGACGGCGTCGCGTCGGGGGGGGGCGCGCGGGCCCCTGCAGCGCCTCGAGAGCGCGGCCATCTATCGGCGCAACTATCTAGCGGGTGAGGGCCTGACGCTGCAGTTCATCCAGGTGCTGCCCTTAGGCTGGGGGCCCAAGCGCGCGAAGTGGCTGCGTGGCCTGCTGCGCCCCGGCACGCTCAGCACCGCCGAGGGCACAGCCGACCCCGAGCTGTTTCGGCAGGGCGGGGTCGAGCTCAAATACCGCGACCCGCGGGGCGGGCTCTACCGCGCGGCCCACGGCTCGGGCGGCAAGGCCAGCGTGGTGATCGAGGCCGTGGAGCGGCGCAGCGGCGAGGCGCTCGGGGGCTTTGGCCAGTTCAGCTATGTGGTGCGCGGCACGCTCAGCGGCATCGTGGTAAGCCGCGAGGGCGTGCGCCTGGCGATCTGGGGCGACTTCAAGCTGGGCCTAATCGCACCCGAGGAGTAAACAGCTCAACGCTGCGCCGGGCTGAGCTTGAGCGTGGTCTTGGCCTTGCTGTGCTCAACGGGGGCCGTCCAGAAGTTCAGCGGCTTGAGCTCGACGTTGACCCAGGTGGGCACAAAGTCGTCGTAGTGGGGGCTGCCGGGGTTGCCACTCTGGCCACCGGGGTAGATGCCATAGCCCTGCGGACCGGTGGGCGTCATCTCGACCACCATGCGCCACGAGGGCCCCTCGGGGTTCGAGGCGGCATTGACGATGCGCGAGCCCCCGCCGATCGGGATCGGCACGCCGAAGGCCTTGAGCGGCGGTAAAAGGTGTTCGAGGCGCTGGTTCTTGACCTCACCCCAGGCCCACTTGGGCCCATAGGGACCGTGGGCACGCCCGAGCGAATCGACGGCCTGGGCATAGGCCTGGCGCGTAAGCTGCTGCAGCGTCTCGACCTCTTTGGTGTCGCGACGGTCGAACCAGCGGGCAGAGGGCTGCTGGGTGATGAGCAGCACGGTGCGGTCCCAGTCGGGCCACTGGGCGCCCTCGCGCAGGTCGTCAGACCAGATCTTTTCGTTCAGCATGCGCCACCAGAGGTAGAACACCGACTGGGGCGCCGAACCCGCCTCGGCGTAGTGGTTCCAACGGGAGAGGTCTTCATAGGCCTGCTTGTCGCCGGGGGGCAGGCTGGCGGCGTCGAGCTGCTGCAGCAGGGTGGGCAGCACCGAGGCGGCGTGGGTATTGTAGTTGTCGCCCTGCAGGCGGCGCATGCTGTCAACGGTGATGGCCGACATGGCCTCGAGGCGACGGTTGATGCGGTGGCCGCGCTCGTAGCCGGCTTGATCCCAGTCGAGGTAATAGGGGTAGGTCTTGTCGGCGCTCTGCTGGTTGGCCGACGAGATGAAACCCCGGGGGGGATTTTTCACGTGTGGATTTTGCTCGCTGGGGATCCAGCCCTGCCACTCGTAGCGGGGGTCGGCGCCATCGCTGACGAACTTGCCCTGGCCAGGCCAGCGCAGGATGTGACGGCCTGAGATCCAGAGGGCGATGTCTTTGTCACGGCTAATGAAGGCCATGTTTTGCGGGAAGGAGAAGGGTGTCTCCATCGCGCGCACATAGTCGTCATAGCCGCGCGCAGTCATCAGCGTATGGAAGATGCGCAGCTCGTTGGTGGGCTCATAGCCGAGCCAGCGCACGGCGAGTGGGGGCCGGTCGCCACGCGGGCGGTAATACGGCATAGGGCCGTAGTGCGTCCAGCGGACGGTGTCGGCCACGTCGGCGCCGCCCTTGACACGGATGGTCTCGATGCGCTCGGTGATAGGGCGCACCTCGCTGCCGTAGCGATAAGCGGTGGCATTGGAATCGACCAGCGTGAGGCGGTAGAAGTCCATGAAGTCAGCGCCGACGTTGGTGAAGCCCCAGGCGATGCGCTCGTTGAAGCCGATGCCGATGCCGGGCGCACCGGGCACGACCACGCCATAGACCTGCAGCTGGCCGGGGATGGTCAGCTGCTGCTCGAACCAGATCGAGGGCAGGTTGAGCTTGAGGTGGGGGTCGTTGGCGAGGATGGGGTTGCCGGCGGCGGTTTTGGCGGGCGCGACGGCCCAGTTGTTCGAGCCGATGCCCTTGCGACCGGTGTTGGGGTCGGTGGGCTTGGGCAGGGGCACGCCATTGACCTCAGGGGCGGAGGGAATCGGCACGGGCTTGAAATCCCATTTGGTGCCAGGGGGGATGATGGGGTCCATCACCTCGGGGTAGTTGGGGAAGAGCTCCGCCACCGCTTCGGGCCCGATCTGCTCGAGGGCAAGCGACATCTGCCGGTCGCTGGCGTCGCTGGTGAGGTCCCAGGCCATGTAGCGCGAGAGCAGGGCGCAGCGGATGGGCGCCCAAGGGCTGGGGCGGGCGTCGAGCAGCTTGTATTCGATGGGGTAGTCGGCGTAGGTGAGGGGCTCGATCCACGCGTTGGCGCCAGCGGTATAGGCGCTCACGGCCTCGGCGGTGATGCTGTCGGCCATGACTTGAGCGAGCATGCGCTCAGCAGCGTAGGGGAAGCCGTACTGCCGGGCGCGGCGGTCGGCGCCGATGGTGGCCGAGCCGAGAATCTCGCTCAGCGTGCCTGCCGCGAAGCGCGTGAGCAGGTCCATCTGAAAGAGACGGAAGCGCGCGTGGAGGTAGCCCTGGGTGTAGTAGAGGTCGTATGCATTCTCGGCGAAGACGTGGGGCACCATGCGGTCGTCGAACTGCACCGTGACGCGCGCGCGCAGGCCGGGCAGGTCAAGCGGGTGGCCCTCGCCGGGCGTATCGCCGAAGGGGCGGTCGGTCTCGGCATTGGCCCAGAGGCCGACATGGGGCTCGAGCAGGCGGCCCAGCGGCGGCAGTGGGCCCAGCGGCCGGTCGAGGGCCCAGATCAGGGCGGAGGTGAGAGCCGTGAGGACAATGGTAGCAATCCAGCGTTTCATAGGGCAGCACGTTGCGTTCAGCAGCGCGTGGCCCTAAGGTAAGGGGCGGGGCACTCGGGTCGCAAGCCGCAGTCTCAACCACGAGCGGCGACCAGGCCGCCGCGCCTAACTTCGCCGACATGAATCGGAGCCTCGGCTGGACCTTTGGCATTCTGGCGCTCATCCTAGCGGCCACCTTTTGGCTGCTGCCGAGCCTGACACGCGTGCTCGATATCGGAGCGGGCTTAGGCTACTTTGCAGCGGCGGTACTGCTCATCCCACCCACCCGAGCGTGGTTCTTGCGCCGGGTGCTGCGCACCGAGTGGAGCAACGACGTGCTGCTGCTCTATATCTTTTTATGTGCGGCGTTGGGCGCAGGCTGCGCCTACTTCACGCGCTATGCCTGAGGCGTGTCGCGCTCGGCGGCGCGGCGGGCCTGGGCCACGGCCTCGGCGGTGCGGCTGAGCACGGGTCCGCTGGGCTCATCGCCCTCGGCAGCGGCCGG
>VYMD01000031.1_pt1 | contig 54925 bp, 60 predicted proteins | sample 5115311 | NCBI WGS metagenome assembly VYMD01 (sample SAMN12291779, study PRJNA351875) | freshwater metagenome | isolation source: freshwater lake | place: USA: Michigan, Wintergreen Lake | collected 2013-08-08
TTGAGAAACAAGATGTCGCTACAAAGGATGACGACTTCAAGATATCTGAATGACTTTAGAAGTCTTTAGACTTTCAGCAAATCTACCGGCTTGAAGCCGGTAGTAATTTAATTCGCGCAGTGGGCAATTGACCGTAACAAAATCAGGTGACACGCTTACACTGAATTTTCCTGTCGATTCACTGACAGAAGTAAACGCAATACCTGAGTTGGAAGAAGGGCTTGGAGTAAAATCCATGAAAACATTTAAGGGCAAAACAGATTTCATGTTGGTTTTTGAGAATGAAGACCAAATCATTAAAATGAGTCCGGATTTTAAACTGATAGGAAAAGTAGACGCCCGCGGCATCATTGTCACGGCCAAAGGCAAACACGTTGATTTTGTTTCAAGATTTTTTGGTCCACAGTCGGGTATGGATGAAGACCCTGTAACAGGGTCGGCACATACTTCTTTAGCTCCTTATTGGGCAAAAATTTTAAATAAAACAGAATTTTCGGCTCAACAGCTATCCAAACGGCAAGGAGAATTGAAGTGTAAATTAATGGGTGACCGTGTTGAAATCAGCGGACGTGCAAGATTGTATTTGGTAGGTAAAATATTTGTTGATTCTTGAAAAACACTATGATTCGAATAGAACAAGCGACAATCGATCACCTGGATAGCCTGGCTATTCTGTTTGATCAGTATAGGGTCTTTTATGAAAAGCTATCTGATGTAAAGGCTGCAAACGAATTTCTGAGACAACGAATCGAGGCAGATGAATCGGTCATTTTTGTTTCATTCGATGAAGCCAATGTAATGACCGGTTTTACGCAACTTTATCCTCTATTCTCGTCAACGAGAATGAAAAGGCTATGGCTGCTCAATGATTTATTTGTAGACGTGACTTTTCGAGGGAAAGGATTTGCAATTGCGCTGATAGAAAGAGCCAAAGAGCATTGCAGACAAACAGACGGATGTGGGTTGATTCTTGAAACTGCTAAGTCTAATACCATCGGCAACAAGTTGTATCCTAGAGCTGGTTTTCAACTAGATCAGGATCATCATTATTATAGCTGGGATTCTGATTGATAAACGAACATGAGATTTGATCCCGTGCAATTGAAAATCTAATGGAATTTTCTGGAGTTAAAATGAATGCTCGATTAAAAAAGGAGAGTGAAGAGTGGAGTTCGCTGCTTGCACGCATTTCAGCGCACAGTGCCGCGTACCTAGGTGATTTGGATACGCGACCAACTACACCATCAAAAGTTCCAATACTGTGCACTAAACTTGACCAACCCGGTGTTGGTACGCTCGGTGCGTTAAAGCAATTTAACGAACGATTTGAGACTCTCATGGTCGGGTCGTCAGGGCCGCGCTATTGGGGTTTTGTCACTGGAGGAACTACTCCGGCAGCGATCGCAGGCGATTGGCTTTCGACAGTGTATGATCAAAACCCACAAGGACTAAAAGGACCAGGTGATGTATCTGCGAACGTGGAAATAGAAACGATTCAATTGCTACTGGATCTATTTCATTTGCCTCCTGACTTTTTTGGAGGTTTTGTTACAGGAGCAACGATGTCCAACTTTACATGTATGGCTGTGGCGCGCCAATGGATAGGAAAACAGATTGGAGTAGATATTGCCAAAGAAGGAGTGACAAAAGGAATTAAAGTTCTTACGGCTACACCACATTCCTCTTCTATAAAATCACTATCGCTGTTGGGTATCGGTAGTAACAACGTGGTCAGAATAGCCACAGAAGTTGGCAATCGAGAGGCAATCGATGTAAGTGCACTAGAAAGATATCTACAAAAAGATCCAACAGAACCCTTCATTTTGATTTCCAGCGCAGGTACAGTCAATACTGTTGACTTTGACGATTTCAAAGCCATTGCCAGACTGAAAGAGAAATATTCATTTTGGTGGCACATTGATGCAGCTTTTGGTGGATTTGCTGCTTGCTCATCTCATCATAAACATTTAGTAGATGGCTGGGAACAGGCAGATAGCATCACGATTGATTGCCATAAGTGGTTGAATGTACCCTACGAGAGCGCAGTGTTTTTCGTGAAACAAAAACACAGCGTACTTCAGGTAGAGACGTTTCAAAACTCCAATGCTCCTTATCTGGGTAACCCATTGGAGAATTTCAACTACCTGAATTTCCTTCCGGAGAACTCCCGTAGATTGAAAGCACTATCCGTTTGGTTTTCGTTAATAGCATATGGCCAGGATGGTGTCCGATCGATTGTGGATGACAACATTAATCATGCGGTACAGTTTGGCAAGGGCATTGAGACATCTTTAGATTTTGAATTATTAGCACCCGTTAGGTTGAATACCGTTTGCTTTACATTAAGAAAGGAAACAAACCCGGATGAAGTAACGGTGTTCCTAAAAACATTAAATGCTTCTGGAAAAGTATTTATGACTCCCACACTATACAAAGACAGAAAGGGAATTCGCGCGGCATTTGTGAATTGGCGCACCACCACGGACGATGTCAACTTGGTGCTAGGTTTGATGAATGAAGTGATTAACCAAACTAGAAATGGTCATTGATCAAAAAATTGGTTTTGGAATTACTGATTGGAATTCGGTAGCTGCCGAGCACCACGAAGGCACCACGGGTTTTGCGCTTTGGCGAGTACAGAACTTTGGCAACGTGCGTGTGCGGATAGTAGAATATTCGGCTAACTATCTGCAGATCATTGGTGCAAGAAAGGGCATATTATATTTTGTGTGGAGGGTGAGATGATTACCGAATTAGAAGATGGCAGAGAATTTAGTTTGAGCGCAGGCCTTTCGTATCAGGTAGGGGATGGGGCAGAAGCACACCGCAGCCGAAGTGAAAAAGGTGTGAAGTTGTTTATTGTAGATTAATAATTCGTTGGCTTTAAAAATTAACGTATGTATACACCCGCTTATGCGAAAAACGAAAACGAAGAAGACCTGAAAGATTTTATTCGAAAGAATGGATTTGGTATTGTAGTTAGCAAGGTGGATGGAAAGCTGTGGGCAACGCACATTCCACTGATTCTGGTTGGGAACAAATTGCAAGGGCACGTAAGTCGTGGCAATAAGCAATGGCGTGTACTGCCACAAAATGAAGAGGTGATGGTAATTTTTCAGGGACCCCACGCGTATGTTTCCTCTTCGTGGTACGATCATGAAAATGTGCCTTCATGGAACTATGTAGCCGTTCACGTTTATGGAAAGGCGCATATACAATCAGAAGAGGAGTTGATCGAATCGCTCCGACAATTGACAAATAAATATGAAAAGGATTCAGTACATCCGATTTCCGTTGACACGATGTCAAAGAAATTTCTCCATACTGAGTTGCGCGGAACGATTGGTTTTGAAATTACCATTGAGCGGATGGAAGCGAGCTACAAGCTCAGTCAAAATCGAGACGAGAAAAACCACACTCAGATCATTTCAGAATTGGAGAAAAGAGGCGATGAAAATTCTGTGAGTGTTGCGAATGAGATGAGAAAGCATGGGCATCGCAAATAACTCGGTGCGGAGCATAAAAAAAGCACACGGGTAGCATTGTCCTGCAGCAGGTAGATAAAATTGATCGATAGAAATAAATTTTTAATTCAGGATAACTCTGTAATTTTACAATAATTAAAAAAGTAAAAAGCCATGGCAGTACTAACAGAACCCATCCACGTTGAACGAGTTGCGAAGTCCCGCCTACCTGGTATCGATTTTAACAATCTTGGCTTCGGAGCCCATATTTCCGACCACATGTTAATGATTGATTATAAAGATGGACAATGGCAAGAACCAAAGATTATGCCCTATGGTAACCTGGAGTTATCACCAGCTATGTTAGCGTTGCACTATGGTCAATCGGTGTTTGAGGGCATGAAGGCTTTTAAAAATGATCAAGGAACGATTACCATTTTTCGCCCTGAACGACACCATAAAAGATTGCTGAAATCTTTAGATCGCATGTGCATGCCAGCCATTAGTGAAGAATTGTTTCTCCAATCATTAAGCGCATTGATCGAAGTAGATGCTGGTTGGGTACCTACAACGGAAGGCGCCTCTCTTTATTTAAGGCCCTTCGTATTTGCCTCAGAAGCAAAGCTGGGTGTAAAAGTTGCAGAAGAATACAAGTTCATTATTTTAACAAGCCCGGTTGGGCCTTATTTCTCTAAACCTGTCCGCGTGAAGGTAGAAGAAGAATTTGTAAGAGCTGCAGAAGGTGGTACCGGATTTGCTAAATGTGCCGGCAACTATGGAGGAGCTTTTTATCCTACCATGTTAGCACAAAAGCAAGGCTTTGATCAAGTGTTGTGGACGGATGCAAAGGATCACAACTATATCGATGAGTCAGGCGCAATGAATGTGATGTTTGTGTTGAATGGCAAATTGGTTACTCCAAAACTTTCTACTTCATTGTTGGATGGTGTAACACGTGATTCTATTCTTACGCTTGCGAGCGCAATGGGAATTGAAAAAGAAGAGCGAAGAGTAAGCGTAGCTGAAATCGAGGAAGCATTTAAAAACAAAACCATCACGGAAGCATTTGGTGTAGGTACGGCAGCAGTTGTTTCGCAAATTGCAACGATCCATATTCATGGCACAGACTATAATTTGCCGGCTGTAGACTCAAATAGTTTTCAACTGCGTGTTAAGAAAAAACTGAATGACATCCGCAAAGGCATTGAGCCGGATACCCACCATTGGAACTACTTGGTTAAATAATTGTTTGATCTGATCATTGAGGTTCGGAGCTGGTGCTTCGAACCTCGTTTTGTTTACGAGTATTTATGTTATTTTTCTGTCTTGACATTTTTTTGCATCTAAACTAGGTAGTATGTACATTGAATACAAAACAGATCGTGCGATAACAGCGGATGAGTTTATTGATTTGTTACAGAGATCTACGCTGGCTGAACGAAGGCCGGTTCATGATAGATTGAGAATTGAAAAAATGTTGGCACACGGCAACATTCTGATCACTGCGTGGGAAGGTGATTTGTTAGTTGGTGTTTCACGCGCATTGAGTGATTTTTCTTTTTGTTGCTATTTATCTGATTTGGCTGTTGACAAGGCCTATCAAAAGGCTGGTATCGGCAAGGAACTGATTAGGCGCACGCACGTTGCAGCTGGCGAAGAACAGGTGATGTTAATTTTACTGGCTGCACCCAAGGCGGTGAACTACTACCCGAAAATAGGCATGGAGCAATTTAAGGATTGCTTCGTGGTCAGGAGGAAGGGGTGACGGTTTTGAGCTTGGCGTAGTGGCGGATGGTGAAAATCCGCCATTGGTGGATGCCTAAACATCCCGATGTATCGAAATCTGCGGGGCACCGAACCGCCACTTTTGCCAAACCTGTGTTAGCGGTTCGGGCTTTTATTTCTTGACATTTAACAGTCCTTGCGAACCAAAATTTGTCAATAAACCTATTGTTATTTGCTCTAAATGCTCATTGTATTTTTGTATTAGGTCGCCCATACCTATAAAATCCACAGCAGTTCTAAATGGTCTTTCACCTTTAGTCTTTTCAACTAATTCCATAAAAGCATCAGCTACTTTTTGAGGATTCTGTTGCGGATTTGCTTCTAAAAAGCTCATAAAGCCTTTTAAAGATTGCTCTGGTGCTTTGGCAAATTCTCCGTAAAATGGTTCTTGGCTTTTATCACTTGGATGTAGCAAATTTTCCGCAAATGCAGTTGGGTATCCTCCTGGTTCAACTATACAGTTTTCTATTCCAAAGCCCGAAAGTTCTAATCTGTAGTTTTCCGCCATAGCTTCTAATGCCCATTTTGTTGATTGATACAACCCATAAAAAGGTAATGCAACTCTTCCCAAACAACTTGATGTATAGATAATTAACCCATCTTGTTTTTCACGGAAAAATGGAATTATAGCTCTATTCATTCTTTGAACACCAAATAAATTGATGTCAAATAATTTTTGGTAATCTTCTACGGTAAAAAACTCTTGCATACCGTGCACTCCAATTCCAGCATTATTGATTAAGACATCTAAACCATTTAACTGGTTAATTGCTTCTTTAACACCGGTTGTAACACTTTCATTGTTGGTGACATCTATCGAAACGATTTTAGCACCCGCTTCAGACAATTCGGAAGCAATTGATTTGTTTCGTCCTTCAGCGTCACGCATCGAAGCCGCAACTTGATGCCCTCTTTGTAATAATGTCAAGACGGTCAATTTACCAAATCCACCGCTTGCTCCGGTAATTAAAATTCTTTTTGCCATTTTATTTAAATTTAAAATATAGTACAAAACTAGGAATAGTAAATGACTTGGTTATGGTGAGAAGTTCCTATTATTTGGTGAGAAGTTCCTATTATTTGGTGAGAAGTTCCTATTATTTGGAGAGAAGTTCCGTTTTAAAGTGAAGTTCACGAAATTGTTTAGGTGTTATTCGTTCAAAGCTTTTGAAAAACTTTATAAAATTAGACGGATCAAAAGTCAATGTATGTGCAATATGTGAGATTGTGTTATTAGTAGTTAGTAATAAATCTTTAGAAATTTCAATGAGCCTTTCTTCGTAAATATCGCAAGGGGATTTTCCTAAAACTTCCTGAATAGTGTTACTCAGGTGTTTGGGACTTACAAATAACAAGTCTGCCAAGTCCTTTATTTCAAAAGTTTTTTCAGATTTCCCTTCTTTCAAATCTGTTAGGTGCTGGTCTAATTGTTGAAGATACTGAGAAACAATTTCTTTTTGTCTGACTGATACTTTTTTGCTTTCTATTATCATACTATCAAAGTTTTTTTTGTTTGTAGTCGTCATAGCCTGACCGCTAACGTTTTGCGGCTTGGCGTATTTGCGGATTTTTAGCACAAATGTTTAATCGAAGAACTGCACTTGAACCAATCACGAAACTGACATACGAAGCACTGCACCCGTCATTACGCCAAACCGCTGTTAGGCTATGTATTTCTTATGTCACTAGTTCAGTCAGTCGTTTTTTGTAATTTTCAAAGGTAATATTTTTTTCATTTTCAGCGTGTCTTTTTGCACAAAAGACAATAAATGGCTCAAGGCTTTCCATTCCACAGAGTCCGAACGTACCAATGAATAAATGCTTCAGTACATCTTTGATTGTACCCCTTTTCTCCGGTGTCCAAGCAAAATCGGGTGCTCCTGTGGTCATACTCACTAAAATTTTCTTTCCTAATAATGCTTTTCCACCACCATAAGCCCAACCATAACTAAACACACGGTCAATATATCCTTTCAAAAGTGCTGGCATACTATACCACCAAAGCGGAAATTGAAAAACAATCAAGTCAGCTTTGCTTAATAGTTTATGCTCTTTTTCAATGTCTGGCGAATAAGTCTGGTTTAGAGATGCTGTTTGTTGTTCAACTTGCAGGTCAAAAAAGTCACTATTGTATAAACTTCTAAAATCACCTTCATCAGCCGATGCTTTAAATTTCATTTGATACAAGTCACTCAAAGAAACAGACCATCCAAACCCTTCAAGAGTTTGGATAGCTATGTTTCTTAATTGTCCGTTGTAGGATTGCAAATTGGGATGTGCAAATACTATATGTGCTTTCATTATAAAAATGCTTGTTTATTGTTCTTGAAGAAAGTTTCAGCACTTGTGTATTCTCTGCCAGTAATGTTTTTGAAGTCGTCAGAATATCCAGCTGTCCAACCTTGTTTTATAATGTAGTTCAGTTCCATCATTGCATTAACCATCCACTCTGGCATATGATTAGAAAGCATACTTTCTTTTGCCTTTTCTTCGGGTACGTCTATGTAAGTTATTTTTTTTTCTAGAATGGCACTCAAAGTTTCTGCTAAACCTTGGTTAGTGTAAGTCAAACCACTTAAATCGTAAGTTTTACCAAAGTGGTCATTACTCGTTAAAGCGATTGCGACAATCTCTCCCAAATCGTTAATGTCCAACATTGACAAGTTGGCGTTACCGTTTGGTAAATAAAAACCACCATATTCTTTTATTGTCTGACTGTGAAAGTTGATGAAGTTTTGCAAAAAGCTGTAAGGTCTTACAATGGTGTAATTTAAACCTGATGCTCTAATCAAGTCTTCACTTACACCAGCCCAACGAGCCATTTGAATTTGTCCGTTGCTGTCTGCTCCTGAAGCAGTGCTTCTAACCAAATGTTTCAGTCCATTTGGTTTTGATGCGATAATAACCATTTGTGTAACGACTTCTGGATTTTGCATCAAAGGTGTAACCAAAAACACACGGTGTTTTCCTTGCAAGGCTTGGTTTAGACTCTCTTGGTCGGTGAAATTTACAATAATTGGTTTTGCTCCAAACTGACTCACTTTTTCAAAATCTTTTTCAGATTGAACACCTGCAAAAACTTCAACATTTCTGTTTTGTAAATTTTTCAAAACTGCTGTGCCAATATTTCCTGTGGCACCTAATACGATTACATTTTCCATTGTTTAAATTTTAAATTGTTATTTGATAGTTCAAAGATGAGCCAATGGGCCGCCTTGTTGATAACCAAAAACAATGGAATAATGACCAAAATTACTTTTGACCATTTTTATACTCTTTAGGTGTACAGGCTGTATGTTTTTTGAAAAATCGGATAAAATGCGTAGGTTCTTCAAAACCAATATTATAAGCAATTTCTGAAATATCGTTTGCAGAGTATTTTAATTGCTTTTTGGCTTCTTCAATAATCCTTTCTGAAATGATTTCTTTGGCAGTTTTGCCAAGTATTTCCTTTACGGCTTGGTTAAGTGAATTGGCTGAAACATTCAATCGTTCGGCATATTCACCGACTTGTTTGTGTTTGATAAAGCAATTTGTTGCCAAATTTTGAAACTGAAAAACTAACTCTTGCTTCTTGGAGTATGGCTTGTAGTTTACACCGCTTATTTCTTGCAAACTTTTGTATTTGAATAAAAGAGAAAGCAAAAACGATTGTATAATTTGAACCCTGTATGAATTTGGTGTGTAAAATTCTTTGTAGAGCTTTTCAAAATCAATGGTTAATTCTTGGGCTTGTTTGGTGGATAATTTCAAAAAATTTTGTTGAGAAAGATTGAAAAAAGAAAACTCCTTTTGAAAATTACCGCTAAAAAAATTCAAAAATTCTAATTTGAAATAGACGACAAAACCTGATGTAAAGCTATTTCGTTGCCACGAAAAAATATGATCGGGCGATAAAAAATAGAGTGTGTTTTCGAGTGTGTTATTGCATTGGTCGTTTATGTCTGCAATGGCATTTCCCGAGTTCAGAATCAAAGAAATTTGATAAAATTCTTTTTGATAAGCTGGCATTTTTAAGGCTTTGTCTTTCGGTAGTTCGTTAAATCGAAACACGAAAAATTCAGCAATATCTGTCCTTTTTTCAAAACCTGTTGTCTCGAAAAATTCATTGATATTGTTAAATCGTCTTATTCTTGTTTCCAATGTTGTTAGTTGGTCCGTTGATATATCGCCTAACGTTTTCGGGCTTGGCGAAGGTGGCGATTTTTACCACAAAACTTGATTTGAAAAACTAATTTTTGATTAACCACAAAACTGTCTTTGAAACACGAAACCTCGCCTTTTGGGTAGGTGCTGTTAGCGGTTCGCTGTCTATTTTCCATCAACAATTAATTTTTTTATTCCTGTTTTATTTCCGTCAATAATTTTCAGAAAGTAAAGTCCTTTCTGTAGTTCTGATATGTCAATAATTCTCTTATCTTTTGAAAGAAAAAAAGTTGATAATTCTTGTCCTATTGAATTAAATATTGTGACAGAAATATTAATTAAATTATTCCATTTCAAATTTAATTCGTCCTTGGCTGGGTTTGGATAAAGTAAAATTTCATTTTCAAAAATTGGGTCATTAATTCCTAAAATAGGGTCAGCTACTTCTCTGACTGGTCGCCCACTCCAAGGGCAAAATTGACCAACAGTTCCAACCCAATAAGCTGTATCAGCGTCAACATCTGTGTAAGGACAACCATCGCAAACTTCCATTGCCAATTCGACAAGACTCCATTGATTAGGAATAAAATGCCATAAAAACCAATGACTCGCATTATGATTATGTCCACCGTTACCATAGTCAATGGGTCCGTTAATAAAGTTTCTTTGGTTTAAAGGTCTAGCTATGTTTGCGAGAACAGTATCAATTACTACTTGGTCAGAAGTTGAAGCAATAAAAGTTGTGTCTTGCCAATTTCCGTGTCCACAATAGGTATCGGTCGAAAATTCAAAATACCTTGTGGTTTGCGCTTTACCAATGAAACTCAATGATAAAAGCACTATAAAAGTCAACACTATTTTTTTCATTTGTCTGTCTGTTTGAATATTATTATTATTTTGTTTGTTCAATTTTGCCTTGGTCGTTTTTTACAATGACCGCTAACGTGAGTATTTGCGTTAGAGCGGGGCTTTCGAAGCCGCGTCCTGTCCCCGTGAACAAACGTTGAACGAAGATAATACTTTGTACTTACACGTCACCCCACCATTGCGCAAACATTTTGTTAGTGTTTGTTGCGCTCTGTCCTGTCCATTTCGTTAAATTCCGCTTTTGAACTTAGTGTGAAATGTGGTCCCTTTGCTAACATTACTTTCAATTTCGATCTGTCCACCACTTAGTTTTACAAACTCGTAACTCAACATAAGACCCAATCCACTACCTTTTTCTCCAGCAGTCCCATTGGTACTTTGCGTCTTTCTAATTGAAAAAAGTTTACTTTTCGCCTCGTCAGAAATTCCTACTCCATTGTCTGAAACGGATATTTGAACTTCTCCACTTGATAGTAATTTAGCTGTCAAACTTACCAAGCCGTTCTTATGGGTGAACTTGATAGCATTATTCACAAGATTTCTAATGATAAACTCTATTTGATTTTTGTCGCCAATGATTGTAATTGATTCCCCAACGGAGTAGCTCAAATCAATACCTTTTTCTAATGCAATGTTTTTATAGACTTCACAAATGTTCGAAGCGATGTCTTTAACCTTAAAGACCTCTTCATTATACTGATAGTCATTCATTTGTATCCTCGCCCAAGTAATTAAATTGTCCGCCATTTTAATTGTATTGTCAACAGAGATCCGAAGCCGCTGACTCATAGTCACTATCTCATCTTTATTGAGATGGTCAAAATGGTCGATGAGTAGACTTGAGAAGGCCTTCAATGAATTAAGTGGACTCTTTAAGTCGTGGGCTACAATACTAAAGAATTTGTCCTTTGTGTTGTTTAAAACTTCGAGGTCATTTCTTTGTAATTCAATAGTTGAATTTTGCGCCTTCAATTTTTTATTAAATTGAATAAATTTTATAAGCACCCAAAGTAAAACTATTGCTGAAATGATTATCGCAAACAAAATAATGTTTTTACTTTCTATTTTCTGCAATTGGAGTGAGTTAAGTTTTTCTAATTCAATTTTAGCCTTAGATAGCTCATGAACCTGAACGATACTTTTTATTAGGCTGTATTTGTCACGGAGTTGTCGTTGTATTAATGAATCGCTAATTATTCTGTAAGAGATAACATAACCTCTAACGGCTTCTTGGTCATTTTTCGCTGATGAATAGAGTATCAATTCTTGGTAAGCTCTCTGTAAGTAGTTTATAAGATTGTTCTTGATACTGAATTCTGAAGCCTTTAAAAGGAATTCAAATTGATTCTTTAAATCCCCTGTAAGTTTGTAGATTGTTGCCAGTTGAATCAATGATTCAGCCGTTGCTACTTTCTGAGAATTTTCATCTAACTGAGTTGTTATTGCAAGAACTTTCTTGAAATATTTCTCGGCCGAAGCTAGATTTTTTTCTGATAATTCTATCATTCCCATTACTTTGTAACAAGATGATAAAACAGGCTTATTGTTAAGTGAGTCATTGATTTGTATTGCATAAGTTGTTAACTGCCGACTTTTTACTAGATCACCAATATTAAAGTAACTCTCACCGAGATTGTGAGACGTAACGCCAATTCTTTCTTTATCATTTAGTCTTTTGAATATCGCGTAAGACTTTTGATGGTAGTCAATTTCTTCCTTCCTATTTTGAAGTCGTCCGTAAGTATGACCTAATGAGATATAGCAGTTAGCTATTCCAATAGAGTCATTATTGAGGATGAAAATGTCTAAAGCCCTTTGTATATATTCCATACTAATGAAATAGTTGTCATTGTACGAATAAATACTTGATAGATTTCTATAGGCATATGCAGAACCAATTGAATAATCTGCCTTTATTGAAAGTGCTAACGCCTTATTGGAGTATGCTAACGCCTTTGCTGGATTTACAAAAGTCAGTCCTCTGCCTATCAAATTTAATGTTTCAATACTGTCAATAGTTGTTAGGCCCTCAGTGCTCAATTCCCTCTCAAGCGACTCAATATCTTGACTCATTGATTGATGGAATAATACGAAAGTCAAAAATATTATCTGGGTAATTCTCATTTTGTCAGTTCGATATTTTATGTTCTGATTTGCAATGACCGCTAACGTTTTGCAGCTACCCGAAGGGCGGGACTTTTACCACAAAACTTGATTTGAAATCCGCCAGCTGGCGGATGATTAACCATCAGCCGCGGCTGATCTGCAGAGCAAGCACTGAACCGCCACTTTTGCCAAACGGCTGTTGGCTGTAGTGTTTACTACCACTTCAATTGATAACTGTCTTAGCCACTAATAAATCAATATCATCGGATGCATTCGCTCGAGTTAAAGTAACCTCTTCCACTAACTTCGTGTCTTGTTCTCTTGTCGAGTAAAACACAATTTTTTCAATTACGTTTGTCTCCTTTTTTGATAATGTCCTCACGAGAATAACATTAATAGTTTTTCGGTTGTTATTTTGAATAAATTCCACAAAATTAGAGTTCGTAAAATTATTTCCCCGAAGATCGTCTCTAAATTCGCCCAACTTACCTTCAGCAAAAACAAAATATCTGATGTTGTAAAGTTCAGAATCCTTGATGTCAGAAAAAACAATATTAGGTTGACAAATTGCTTCATTTGGAAAAGCAAAGAAAAGAAATGAACAGAAAAATGTCTTGAGTAGATTATTCATGTTTGTCTAATTTATTTATGTAAATAGAGTTTGTTGTTCTGGATAATACAACATTCAAAGGCTGGTATTTTGTGAATTGCAGTTGTGCCTTTATTTCTGATTTTCCTTTTGGAAATTTCACATAAATAGCTTTTAAGTGAGTCTTATATACAGCATCTTCAATCATCATATATTCTAGAATCGCCTCATCACTTTTTAAAGTTGTTTCATGATAAGGAACACGAAATGTTTCATCAGCTTTATTTATGAAAAATACTTTTTCTTGGATATTTTCTTTTGGCATTATTTTGTTAGTGATTAGAAAAATAATAATCCATAACACTATTGGTCCTGCAATTTTTACAGATAGATTTACTAAAGGTATCTTTTCTAATGTGGCATTGTGTGGCCACAAAATAAAAAACATCAAGGAGAGATACAATGATATAATAATTAGCGCAAAAAATCTGATTATTTCAAAGTCAAGGTATCCCGGAAAAATAATTAAAAAGAAAACAATAATCAGCACTAATAAAAAAGACATGAAAACCAACCAGCGAAAGTGTTTTGGTTCAAAAATAGATGTATCTAAATTGTTAGGTTTGGTGTTTTTTATTCTTTCTTCCATAATTGTCAGATGATTTTAATCTTTTAGTGTTTGTTAACATTACAGCTAACGGTTTCGGGCTTGGCGAAGATGGCGATTTTCACCATCCGCCAGATGGCGGATTGATGCGGAATCTGCCTAGCCGGATGATTAACCATCAACCGCGGCTGATCTGCGGAGCACTGAACCGCCATTTTTGCTAAAACCGTGTTAGCGGTTCGTTGCTTGTATCTTTTGTCCTTCCGATTTAGTTTGAACAAAGTCTTCATATTTGGTAAAATACTCTAGTCCTAAAACTAATAGCATTGAGCTTACATTGTATACTTTCTGCAAGATCATTGCCAACCCCAAATAACCAAACCCAAAGAAGAAAAAGAAACAGTAAAAAGTCAATAAGCAAATAATACAGCTGAATTTGAAAAAATGAAGCTTTGACTTTAGGATAAAGACAGTAATGGTAAATAAACCAAGCAATGTTAAAATGATCGATATTGTTCCCAGATCATGCAGGGGTGTCGCGATCAAAAAAATAAATATAATGTTGGTAACACCTATAAATTTTAAAATTTTAGCTGATTTTATGGAAGGAATCTTTTTTGACATATTGATAAAAAAAATCCCATAACCAACCGAGTGGAATGCCATTCCTATAAGTGCCCAAATCCAGCCAGGGTTTTCTGAACCATTTATCGCTTTTGTTTCAAACAAATTGCTTATGAAATTTTTTGACCAGCCAAACCCTATGGAATTTTTGTCAAGCAATGAGCCACCAGGATAAACTAAGATTGCTATTGCCAACAAAATCACGGAAATGACCATACAAATCAAAACCGAATATTTCTTAACCATTTGCTTGCTTGTTAAACTCTCCATTTGTATGCTAGTGATGTGTTGTTGGTAGCAAGTTAGTTTATGACGAGCGCTAACGGTTTGCAACTCTGCGTTCGGACGGGATTTTTAACACTTTACTCGATGCGAAGCACCGCAGTTCGAATATAGCAAAAAGCGTCATACGAAGCACTGAGCCTCGCCTGACGCAAAACCGCTGTTAGCCGTTCGTTGTTTTTACTTAGTCTTTCGTTTCCTAGAAGATTTGGCGACTTTGTTGAAATCAAGGCATAAATTTAAGAAAAATTCAAAATCATTTTTGTTCTTAAACCCGTCCGGATTTACATAGCAGTAACCTTTGTATTCTTTACCTTTCATCAACATTATCTCATAACCATTTTTTTCTGAAAGTTCTTCTTGTCGGCTTGGGTCAAAGCGCAACATTAAGTTTTCGCCACTTACACAAATACAAGTTTTTCCGTTAACCATAAAATTTAGAACATTAAACATTTCTTTTTCTTCAATTTCAATGTTTGGAATTTCAGCCAGATATTCTCTTATTCTGTCAACAAGATTTGTGTCGTAAGCCATGACTGAAATCTACTTTCGTGAATGAAGTCCAACAGTGTTGCCTTCTGTGTCAATGAAAATAGAGATATAGCCGAATTCACCAATATTCATTTTAGGTTGCACAACTTTTCCACCTGCCTTATCAATTCTTTGTTCTTCTGCAATGTTGTCTTCGGTTTCAAAATAGATAACCGTATTGTTGCTACTTGGAACAAAGTCAACTTTCTCCACCAATGCACCTGATATGTCGTGGCTTTCAGGGCTAAAAGGAAAGAATGATTGCTTACCCCATTCAATGGGAGCATCAGTTAGCTTTAGGTTGAAAACTGTTTCGTAGAATTTTTTTGCTCGGTTTAAGTTTGCTACATAAAGGTCAAACCAACCAACTGGATTTACATTTACCATTTTAACATGATATTTAAGTTTTTGCACTATTGCGAAGCAAAGGTAGCATCGACCTATGCGGCAAAATTGTAAAAATGGGACAATGCTATTTTTTGTCGAAGATCAGAGACATTTTTAGGTCGTCTCCGAAAAACTCCTTTGGTGTCAATCCTGTAAATTCCTTGAATTCTTTAATAAAATGTGCTTGGTCAAAATATTCGTTTTTATAGGCTAAGTCAGTTAGGCTAGTAATCTCTTCATTCAGTAATACTTTTAAGGTTGTCTGAATTCTAATTGTCTTTGCGAGCTGCTTTGGGCTTAACCCTATGGCTGAAGAAAATTTTCGAGCCAATTGCCTTCGGTTTATGTTATTGTTCTTTGAAAATTCATTCACAGAGAACTGTCCATTTGTATTGAAGATGGTTTCAACCGTTGATTTTACTATACTGTCGATTCTGCGTTTATCGGCTAATTTTCTGCAAAGAAAGGACTCAATAATTTGAATTCTTTCAGATGTAGAGTTTGCGTTTAAGATTTGATTGCCAAGTTTTGTACCATCTTCTCCAAATAATACTTCTAATGGCACCGCAGTGTTTTCCATTTCTTTGATTGGAATTGAAGTAAATGGTAAAAATCCATTTGGTTTGAATTGCACAACAAAACTGCCGGTTACTCCTATAGGCTCAATCACATACGGCTTTGTCAATTGTCCGATTAAAAAGCATTTTGGTAAAATTGTTATTTCGCCATTTTGTGAATGATGTTTATAAGTGTCGCCATAATGAAAGATTAATTTCATTGTTCCGTCTGGTACGATGGTGTTTTTGAGAGGTATATTTTCCTTTTCACCATCTAATGTCCAATACCGTTTGACAAATTCTGTCAGTTCGATAGTTGGCTCATATGTTTTCGGATTTAACTCCATTGTCAGTTTTTGTATGGTGTATTTTTTAATGACGGCTAACGTTTTGCAGCTACAAGAAGTTGGCGATTGCGAAGCACAAAACTATCCACTGAGCTTCGATACTTATTGGACACAAAGCCTAGTTTAAATATTAAACCGCCCAGTTCTTGTAGGTGCTGTTCTATTTCGTGACCGGTCATTTCTAAAATTTCAATTTTTTAAGGTGTCGTTGCATTTCTCTTTCTACTTGGTCAAAGTCGGGCAGGTCTTTTATTTGTTCGCTCAAGGAGCTTTTCCACCTTCCTTTGTATTGTGGTAATCTTTCGTCCAATTTTTTCGGAAAATCAGTGTGCTGTAGATCCTTGCTTTTGCATTTAGCTTCAAATTCACTTATATAAAAACCGGCATCCATTTCATGTTCTTCCAGCAAATACCAGATGTCATAAAAATCTCTCGCTTGCATTCGTTGCATTACCGACCGCATTTTTTCCACCAACACTTCTTCCAATGGGTAACAAAGCAATTGGTATGCATCCAAATCGGAATAGTCAACAAACACATCTTTCATCACAGGTTCAAACACTAATTGTTCACTGCGAGAAATGTCCACTTTTGCGCATTTGTTATTTCCCTGTCCGCCAAGCGGACCAATATAGCTAATGTAAGAATTAATGCCGCCATCTTCATGGCCGTTGTTGTCAATGATTTCAAGCGGAATGTTGGCTTCGTCTTTTATGAATTCAAATACTTCGTTAAACCATGAGAAAATTTGTTCATTGGATGCCTGTGCCGAGCCGGCCGAAACATCGGCATTTAGCAATGTAAAATCCAAGTCCTCCGAAAAACGATAATCCTCAAAATAGACTTTCTTTAAAACAGTTCCGCCTTTGAAACCTATTGTTTTTGAAAGCTGCCTATGTTTTGCAATGCCAAACAGAATCCATGAAAGGATATAATCCTTTTCAATCTGCTGGTCACGAACTCCAACTGCTCTTGCTTTTTGCTGTATTTCTCCTGGCTTAATCATGTATAAAATGCAGATTTAATTGTTTCGGTTTCCAAATTTTGTTGGATACTCCAACGGCTATTTCGCTTGCCTGTTTTGGGTAATTCAGTATCGAGCAAAACATACGAAGCTGTTTTTAATTTTTGCAACTCATCAATAATTTTTGTGCTGATGTCCAGCATTTCTAAGAGAAACCCTAATCGTTTTATTACCGCTTGTGAATCAAATTTCTTCGCGTATTCGAGTAGTGTGTCGTAGTTGATTTTGTCTTTTGAAGTGTATATTGCTCTTGCTACTTCAACAATGCCACCTGAGTATTCAGGTTTGAACAAACAGTCAATAAAAGTTTTCTCTAAGTCTGAACAACGCACCTTATTATAGCTGTCTATCCAAATTTTCTTTTCACCAAAAAAATGTTTTTTGTTGTGATAGATAAATTGAAAAGGAACTTTTTTGATTTTTATTTCCGATGGTCGTATTTGTTTTGATACAACGATTTGTTCTTTCAGAGATGGTTGTGTAATCAGGTTATGAATCTGCAAAGCAGAATAATAGCCGATATAATGGTTAGCATCATTCACTAAATGCTCCGCAATTAAATGCCAATCGGGCATAAAGGTTTCCGCATTTTGCTCGTAGGGAATGATGTAATAAATACCTTCTTTCAATCGCATTAAAAGCCCCCTTTTTGTCATGTCGCTTAGCAGTTCTCTTACTGCACTTGCTTTAGAGTCGGGCAGGGCTTTGTATACCAAAGAATAGTCAAAGCAATTTCTGTTCTGTCTATTAAAATAGGATAAAAGTTCGCTTGATTGCGTTGATATGTATTTATTTTTCATAGTAGATATGTCAGGTATAACCTGACAAAAATGATACAAAAGATAATTTATCTAGTCACCTTACTTTGTGAAAATATTATTATTCATAGTCTAATAGTCAGGATTAGCCTGATATTGAAGATATGAAAAGTCACTATTTGGCGGTTTGGTGGCAAAATTTGCAAGCTTTAATGTCGCCTGGAGAGGCACCTACAATAAAGAATGGCCGGTCACCGGATTTCCACTTTTTGCAATTCGACAACCTAACTTATCAAATCCACCAGCGTCTACGCTCACACTCTTTATGGTGTCACCTTGTTGTACTTTTAACACAGGAAGAAACGTATGAGAAAAATTATTGTAATAGGTTGTTGGCTCAAATTGAATTGACTTTGGCTGACCAATTACGGTCAGCCCTGCTATACTAATGCAAACAGTGATCAAGCATTTCATTTTCATCTTTTTGTGCTTTTTTGTCTTGGAAAAATAGTGAACAAGGTTTTGCGGCTACAAGAAGTTGGCGATTTCGAAGCATTAAACACACAGCCAACACAAAACTTCATTTAACCACTGAACCGCCAATTTCTTGTAGGTGCTGTTAGCTGTAGTGCTCAGTTCTATATTTAATGTCATGTGGTAATATTGTATTCTTTCTTAATCAAGTTCCGACAAGTTTTCCATGATCCTCTTTCTGTAATAGTCCCATCATTTTTATCAACCTTTGAAAAGAAGATATTCCAGATATTTTCTATGTATTTATCTTCTAACGTTGGATTCCAAGAAGGGCTTTGTCTCCATGCAGTCGCCCAACGTTTACAAAGAACTTCAAACATTTTGTTGTTATAGGAAATAACAAGAGCTGTGCATATCGAAGCAATACTTTGTAATTGTCCATAACCAATGCAAATCTTAATTAAATTGGAGGAAGGAGGAATATCTAATATCAATGCATTCTTTCCAGCCATATAGCGTCCGGAGTGCACTATGCCATGTCTTAATTCGCAAACTTTTGCAAATTCATTTAAAATTGCATTTAATTCATTCAATTCGCATCCGACATACTTTTTTGTAACCTCAATTATTTTTTTTGATTCAGAGAAAGAAATGTGCTCAAAAGCTCCTCTAGTAATGAATTCATCTGGGTGCCATAAAACAGAGCCGAAATTAATATTGTTGTCTGCGGCATTCTTTTTTGTTATGTCGCAGACATTTAAGATCTCGCTAAGAATTGATCTAAAATAATTTTCAGTTAATGATACAAGAGCTACAACATTGGCACAACCTATCCAGTCTTCTGCATTGACACTTGTTGGCGTAGTCCTAAGAATTGCTCTAGACTCTTCATAAAAAGTATCGATAGGCGATTTTTTGGGTATCGTCTTAGCAGCAACAAAAGTTGAGATCGCTGCTAGTTGCTCTGGACCTACAGTCTGTGTTATAAGTTTTTTCCAGTCCATATTTTAAGCAATGAATTCTTCAGCATACATTTTTATTCTATTAGCCCAATAAGGACCAATTTGAGGTACTTTGAAAAGTTGGCGATTATCAGTATCCATTAAAATATCTTTTATGGTACTGATTTTTGAATTTGTTTTTATTGATTGTGAACGGTTTTGAGTTATTGGCAGATTTTCTATTCCTTGACTAACAATGCTCTCAAAAATTGAAATATCCTTTAGTTTAGCTCCACAATTCGCGCAAAACTTGGATTCTTCTGATAGTCTTGGCGTATTACAAATTGGGCAAGGTGGCAAAGCAAGTGCAAACATCTTGCTTGTGTCAACGGCTTGTAGAATTCCACTTTCTGTATGTCTAGGGTAATGGTGATTTGGTCGATTCTCAAATGCTTCGCAATAATTTTCGAAATTGATCCCTCGACTACTAAAAAAAGCATTACGATCAATTATTGCGGAGTAATGCATTTCATATAATTCATAAACTCCTTTACCGCCTCTATTACTAATTCCTTGTGACGAAACCAATCCAGCATATTGAAAAAAGCCAATCACTTTATTCATTTCAGAACTAATTGGCCTTTTTATAGCAATTATTGAACTCTGTTTTAAAGCTGTATTTTGCTTATTGAATTCTTTTATAATCCGTAGGCAGTTTTCATAAACATTTGAACCTGTAGCTATGAAATTGGAGTACATCGGTAGCTTAATTCTTAACGTATCGAAAATACTATATGTATTGTTGTAATTATTTTTTACAGCCGCTAAGACCCCTTTAGAAGTTAGTTTAAGATTCAATGACCCATCCTCACCACTTTCTTCATTAAACTCTGCAACCATATTTAACAAGGCTCTCGGAATACCATAAGCAGCAAAACAAATTGTGTTCAATAGCGAAATATTACTGGATAATTGAACATAAGCTTCATTGCCTAACCGAGTCTTAAGTAATGAATGCATGAAACTTAAATAACCTGCCGAGTCGGGTTTTATCCATACATCTATTTCTTCAGCATCGTGCCCTATATGAAATGAGGATGAATATGACGTTACGCCTGGGTATACTGCTGCCTTTGGAGAAATAGTCTTTGTTTTTATTTCTCTGAAAAATTCGAAAAAATCATGTTGTTGTTCAGAGGAAAAAGCATGCCCAGCATCATCTAAAAGAATTACACATCTAGATTTATTGATCTTTTCTAAATATGAATTGATCATGTCAATTAACTCTGTGATATTCGTGCTTGTTTGGTCTGAAGTGTCTACTTTTCCAAGTTCCAAATTATTGATTGCTTTTTCTACAGAATTAAGTAATGGCTTAGCGTCACTAATATTGATTTCGAGCGCAACGATTGAAGAATAGACTCCTTGAAAAACTTTAAAAAGCAGCCATTGATTAAACCAAAAGGCAGCATTTGGGTTTGTCTTATATAATGGCTCCAGTTTAAGTGATGACTTAAAATTCACATATATTGGTAATGTTGAAGAATCAGAATTTTGAAGAAGATTGTTATATACTTTTAAAAGCAAAGTAGTTTTGCCACAACCTCTTGGTCCTGTTATAAGTTTAGCACCAGATTGACTTAGCTTTCTAATGATTATTGGTTCGTTATGCACACTTGTTGACCAATCTGTAAATGCCTTTACAGAAAGATATTCAGCTTGTTCAGTGAAAATTTCGCTATTGTTCATTGATTTTTCTAATTTATTATTCTTTGTATTTGCATTACAATTAACTCGTTTATAAGGATGATTTTTTCATCCTCAGCTACCCAATTTGGTGTGCTAATGATGATTTTTCCCATCCTTTAAAAATAGCCGTTTTATCTTACAGGCCATCAGAGCCGCTCCTTATATTCGGTATTCTGTATGTTTTATGGCCTACCCTGGATTCAAGTAAAACCGATCCCTTTGCTGGCAGTTAGCAATGGTTTGCCAAAATGGCCTGAAAACCGTATCTTTGCGCACCAATTCACAAAACGGGCTTTTTAGCCCATAAAATCACAAAAAACATGGGAAGACCTCCAATTTTACCGAAAAAAAAGAAAGATGGCTGGTACATTGAAGTGCGCAACAAGGGCGCCAAAAGCGGTATGATTCTAATTCGCGATACTGAAGTGGCTATGTTCCAGGCTGCCAAACAATACGAGACTACCAAAGATGTTCTCATCTTGGGCGAGCACCGTAGCGGAAAGCGCGTTGACGAAAAGAAAATCAAGAAGACAAAAGTTTAAGATCGATTCTGATCTACCCAAAAAAGGCCTCTGAACGAGGCCTTTTTTATTATTTATCTCGCAATCTTTCAAAAAATTGACTCAGCAGTTCCTGGCTTTCGGCTACACAAACGCCTTTTTGTATATCTGTTTTTGGGTGTAGCAGGTTTTTTTGATGCATCGAGAAACCCCTTTGTACATCATCTGCCCCGTAAACGAGCTGCTGCAATTGAACCCAATGCAAAGCCCCGGCACACATTACGCAGGGCTCTAGCGTTACATACAGCGTGCATTCATTTAAATATTTAGAACCCAGTTCGTAAGAAGCTGAAGTAACGGCCAGCATTTCGGCATGTGCGGTGGCATCTGTCAGCAGCTCTGTTTGGTTGTGCGTACGCGCAATGATCTTGCTCTGGCAAACTACAATGGCGCCCACGGGCACCTCGCCCAACTCCAATGCTTTTCGGGCCTCTTTCAAGGCTTCTTGCATAAAGTATTCGTGCGATTTTTTTTGAGCTAAGATTTCCAACCTGTACTGTTTATTCTTTCAACTTCACGGAAGTCATCATTGCGTGTACTATCGGTTGCCACTCACTTTTTAGATCTTTTGGACAAGAGAATGAAAAAACAATCGCCCTGTCTTTCTTAATTAGATACTGAATATACGTGTAGCGAAAAACGGCAGACTGTTCACCTTCTTTCATTCGGTTTCCGTTTACTCGTGATTCAAATTCAAAAAAAATGAATTTGCGTTTGTTGATCTCCTTTACGCCTTGATCAATAAAATCAACACGATCAAACAGATTCGTGATTCCTGATTTGAAAAATTTCTGTGCTAATTCAGTATTATCGTCTGGCCATTGGGTGGCAGACGTGTTTATACTAAAGTCAGCTGTTCTATTCCTATTTGTATAGGCAGCCAACGGGGCCCGCACGGAGGGATAGCGTTGCACAATGTCGTCCGGGGTCATGGGTGTCAACTCGCTCGGCATAGAAACGGTGATCCCGTCTGCCACTTTTGTCTTTACCAACTTACTTTGGCTAAAACCGAACACGAAAACGCACAAGAAAATGAGTGATTTTGGCATAGTCAGGCGATTAATGGATTGATCTTTTAATAACGCAAGAGATATCCTTTTATTAATTTGCGCCTTCAAATTTAATCATTTTGCTATGCTAAGGACTCATACGTGCGGTGAACTTCGAATTGGTGATGTAAACAAGGAAATTACCCTATCGGGATGGGTGCAACGGCAGCGCGACAAAGGCAGCTTACTGTGGATCGATTTGCGCGATCGGTATGGCGTTACACAGCTTTTCTTAGAAGAAGGCAAGTCGGAAGCCAGTTTGATTCAATTGGCAAGAACCATGGGAAGGGAATATGTTATCAAAGTAACAGGCATCGTTGCCGAGCGCCTTTCAAAGAATGATAAAATGCCAACGGGCGATATTGAAGTAAAATTGACTTCGCTCGAGATTTTAAACACCTCTAAAACTCCACCGTTCACCATCGAAGATCAAACCGATGGGGGAGAAGATCTGCGAATGAAGTACCGTTATCTGGACTTGCGCAGAACAACCGTACGTGAAGGGCTGCAGCTAAGACATAAAATGGCTCAGCAAACCCGTCTCTATTTAGATAGCCTGGATTTCATTGAAGTAGAAACTCCGGTTTTGATCAAGTCAACACCAGAAGGCGCGCGCGATTTTGTCGTTCCTTCCCGAATGAACCCGGGGGAGTTTTATGCGTTGCCGCAGTCGCCTCAAACATTCAAGCAATTGTTAATGGTTTCAGGATTTGACCGCTACTATCAAATTGTAAAATGTTTTCGCGATGAAGATTTGCGAGCCGATCGTCAACCGGAATTTACCCAGATCGACTGCGAGATGGCCTTTATCACACAAGAAGATATTCTCAAGACGTTTGAGGGATTGATCCGCCATCTTTTCAAATCCGTGAAAGGCATTGATATGCCGTCAGTCCCTCACATGACGTATGACGATGCGATGAAATATTACGGCTCCGATAAGCCCGACACACGGTTCGAGATGAAATTTGTTGAGCTGAATGATGTGGCCAAGGGAAAGGGATTTGTAGTGTTTGATGATGCCGAGCTGGTCGTTGGTATTTGTGCAAAAGGATGTGCAAGCTATACCCGCAAACAACTAGACGAGTTAACGGAGTTTGTAAAGAAACCACAAATAGGTGCCAAGGGAATGATCTACTTGCGCTGCGAAGCAAACGGCACTTACAAATCATCGGTTGATAAATTTTATGATGAGATTGAATTGAGCCGATGGGCGCAAAAGTTTAATGCCGATGCGGGCGATCTTATTTTGGTATTGTCGGGCGAAAAGGAAAAAACCCAGAAAGCACTTGGTGAACTTCGGCTACACCTGGCGAACCAATTGGGGCTTCGGGATAAAAACAAATTTGCACCACTTTGGGTAGTAGATTTTCCGTTGCTGGAATACCTGCCTGCCGGACAGGCAGGTCGTTGGCATGCCATGCATCATCCGTTTACGTCACCTAAGCCGGAAGACATGGGATTACTTGATAGTGATCCAGGTAAAGTAAGAGCGAATGCATACGATATGGTTTTGAACGGAACTGAAATTGGTGGCGGTTCAATCCGTATTCATGACCGCGCTACTCAACAACTGATGTTTAGCAAATTGGGATTCTCGCCAGAAGAAGCGAAAAAACAATTTGGGTTTTTGATGGAGGCATTTGAATACGGAGCACCTCCGCATGGAGGCATCGCGTTTGGGTTCGATCGACTTTGTTCCCTTTTTGGCGGTGCCGATTCGATCAGGGATTTCATTGCGTTTCCAAAAAACAATGCGGGGAGAGATACGATGATTGATACGCCATCTACTATCTCACAAGAGCAGTTAAAAGAATTAAGCATTGATGTGAAGATAAAATAAGGATGAATCATTTTAGCCTCAATAAGCTGCTCATTCTTATCGCTGCATCGTTTATTTCGTGCGATACCGGTACGGAATGTTGTGCGCAGAATCCAGTTAGCAAACCTTCCGCCATAAGCTTAGGGATCACCGGAGACGCAGCCGATGTGCAGACCACAACCCAATTTGGTGTCGTGCTGATGGGCGGAGGGACAGATGTGGATGAAGCCATCAAATGGATGATCAACAAAAGTGGGGGAGGAGATTTTGTAGTGATCCGTGCTACAGGGTCATCGGGCTACAATGACTACATCAAACAATTGGGGAATGCCAATTCGGTAGAGACGCTTTTGATTGATTCGAGAGACAAAGCGAATTTGGCAGAGGCATCTGAGAAAATTAGAAATGCAGAAGCTTTGTTTATTGCCGGTGGCGACCAAAGCAATTATGTCAAGTATTGGGCAGACACGGAAGTTTCAAAGGCAATTAAATTTCTTATTGAATCAAAGAAAGTTCCAATTGGGGGTACAAGTGCAGGCTGCGCTGTTTTAAGTGAGTACATTTTCGATGCGAAAAACGGCAGTGTCATTTCCAGTGAAGCATTGACAAATCCGTACGATCCATTGGTAAGTATTTCCAAGAGTTTTATTCTGGTGCCTGTTTTAAAAAATGTAATTGCAGATCAGCATTATTCGCAACGCACCAGGCAGGGGAGGCATGTGGCTTTTATGGCGCGTATGATAAAGGACTTCGCAGTTTCTTCCCCCATCGGCATTGGAGTAGATGAAAGAACGGCTGTCGCGATTGAAGAGAATGGAAGCACTAAAGTTTTTGGATCTGGAACTGCGCATTTTTTGTTTGCTGGTTCGATACCAGAGCAATGCGAAGGTGGTAAAAAATTGATATGGAATAACCATGGTAAGGCGCTGCGATTGTATGCGCGCGTAGGTAGTGCAATTGGGACTGAAGGGATAAACGTTTTACAGACGCCTGTCGCGCCACCAGATCAGTATTGGAGCGTTGTTGATGGAGAGTTGAAAGTCAACTAACGCATTCCTTCTACTTCTGCTCAATTAGTTTTTGGATGGCCAGATATTCATCACGAAGGCGTGCAGCTTCCATAAATTCTAGTTCTTTAGCGGCCTTCTCCATCGCTTTTCGAGTTCGGTCACTCATGGCAACAAGCTCGTCTTTTGTGAGGTATGCAGTTACAGGATCAGCCGCCAACGATTTTTCTTCGTCCTCGATATAATAACGTTTGAGTGTCTTTTTGGAGTCGGCCACTTTTGTTTGGCCTAGAATCGAGTCATGAGACTTTAAAATTGTCCTTGGAGTGATACCGTTGGCCAGATTGTAGTCTTGCTGAATTTTTCGTCTACGATTTGTTTCATCAATGGCATTTTGCATCGATTCGGTTACCCGATCGGCATACATAATCACTCTACCGTTTTCGTTTCGTGCAGCTCGGCCAATCGTTTGAACAAGGGAACGCTGATTGCGAAGGAAGCCTTCCTTGTCTGCATCTAATATGGCAACCAAAGAAACTTCCGGTAAATCCAATCCTTCTCTAAGCAGGTTTACGCCTACTAAAACGTCAAAGACACCGAGACGAAGCTCGCGCAAAATTTCCACGCGATCCAATGTTTGTACTTCGCTGTGGATGTACCGACATTTTACACGTGCCCGCTCCAAAAACTTTGTTAACTCTTCGGCCATTCGTTTGGTGAGGGTTGTCACCAATACCCGTTCTTTCTTTTTTACGCGTTCATCTATTTCTTCCAGCAAATCATCAATTTGATTCTTACTTGGTCGCACATCAATGATCGGATCAAGAAGTCCGGTAGGGCGAATGATTTGTTCTACTACGATGCCCTCTGATTTTCTCAACTCATATTCAGAAGGCGTGGCGCTTACGTAAACAACTTGCCCAAGTATGGCCTCAAATTCATTAAACGTTAAAGGACGGTTATCGAGTGCAGATGGCAATCGGAATCCATAGTCGACCAGGTTTACTTTGCGCGATCGATCACCGCCCCACATGGCACGGACCTGAGGCACCGTCACGTGGCTCTCGTCTATTACCATCAAAAAATCGTCTGGAAAATAATCGATTAAGCAAAAAGGTCTTGCACCCACACTGCGCCTGTCAAAGTAGCGCGAGTAATTTTCGATGCCGCTACAATAGCCCAACTCGCGCATCATCTCCAAATCAAATTCAGTGCGCTCCTTTAATCTTTTTGCCTCTAAATGTTTTCGTTCACCTTCAAACATTTCTACTTGTAACACCATGTCATCCTGAATCTCGCGGATGGCTTGCTGCAACATATCCTTTCCTGTAACAAATAAGTTGGCCGGGAAAATAACGCTTTGCTTTTCGTCTGAAATCTTCTTTCCCGAAACAGGATCAATCAATTGGATGGATTCAATTTCATCACCAAAAAAGTATACTCGCAGTGCGTAATCTGCGTAAGCAAGAAAGATGTCTACTGTATCGCCTTTCACGCGAAAGGTACCGCGTTTAAATTCTGCCTCGGTGCGGCTGTACAGAATGTCCACTAGCGCAAACAGCAACTTATTGCGAGGAATGATTTCTCCCACTTTTAGTTGAATTCTATTCTTGCCAAATTCTTCGGGATTCCCAATACCATAGATACAAGAAACAGAAGCCACCACGATTACATCTCTTCTTCCGGAAAGCAAAGCAGAAGTCGCACTCAATCTAAGCTTTTCAATTTCTTGATTAATCGATAAGTCTTTTTCAATGTAAAGATTGGAGGACGGGATAAACGCTTCCGGCTGATAGTAGTCGTAGTACGAGATAAAGTATTCCACTGCATTGTGTGGAAAAAACTGCTTGAATTCACCATACAACTGGGCGGCTAGCGTTTTGTTGTGGCTTAGAATAAGAGTCGGTTTGTTCGTTTTAGCAACAACATTTGCGATCGTAAACGTCTTTCCCGACCCGGTAACACCTAACAAAGTTTGATGGAGATCTCCGGCATTTACGCCCTTAACAAGTTGTTCAATTGCCTTAGGTTGATCACCGGTGGGTTCGTACTCACTCGTTAATTCAAAGTCCATAAGGAATTGTCTGTGTTGAAACTAAAATTGAAGCGGCATTTTACAATACCACTAATGGCAAGAACAAGGAACTAATTGTTCCAAATGGCCCATGCCTTCTCAGCCTGGATGTGCAACATTTCCAAGCCGTTTTTGATGGTCGCTCCGCGCATTTCTGCTTTCTGCAAGAACATCGTGCGTGCAGGATTGTAAATCAAATCGTAAACAAAGTGCTGCGATGTCAAGAGTTCATAATTGATCGAGGGCATTGCATTTGTTTCGGGAGACATGCCCAACGGAGTGCTGTTGATGATCAGCGTAGCATCTGTAATCAGGTTTCCATTTTTTTCTAATGCCTCGTATGTCAAATCTGCTTTTCCTTCTTCGCGAGATACGACTTTAAAAGGAATCTTTAGTTTTCGCAACGCTTGTTGTACGGCTTTGGAAGAACCGCCTGATCCAAGTAGTAAAGCAGAGGCATTTTCAATTTTCGGAAACCACTTTTCGAGGGTCTCATAAAACGCATCACTGTCCGTATTGAATCCTTTCAGTTTTCCGTTTTGAATTTTAATGACATTGACAGCTCCGATTTTTTTTGCTTCTGAATCGATATCGCTCAAGAGCTTGATCACCTTTTCTTTGTACGGAACGGTTACGTTTAGGCCATACAATTCAGGATTGTCTTCTAATAATTTCTTAAGTTCTTCTACATTACCCAAAGGATAAAGGTCATAGTGATAGTCGCGCAGCCCTTCTCTAAAAAACTTTTCATCAAAAAAAGATTTTGAGAATGAATGAGAGACAGTCGAGCCGATTAAGCCAAATTTCTTTTCCATAGTTTTAATTTTTTGTTTTAAGAAGGGCAGCAATTTTTTCTAAAGCCACCACTAAAAAAATACCCAAAGCTGCGAATAGAATCGCTTGGAATAGCAAAGGATCATTACCCGTCTTGGCCAAGTATTGTCCTGGCCAAATACTCTGATCGAATGCGGGCACCTGGTTGCCGGCATGATCCATACGGTAGGCAATAATTTCCTTCCAGGGCCAAACTTTATTGAGAGAACCTATCATAAAACCAGATAGTAAAGCTAATGCAGGGAAACGATAATGAGTAAACACCCAGCCTAATATTCTGGAAAAGCCTAATAGTCCTAAAAAACAGCCAAAAACAAACACAAAAATGACCGGCATATTGAACGTTATCAACGCATTGATCATGTATTCATATTTACCGATCAACAAAAGGATAAAGGCGCCTGATATACCGGGAAGAATCATCGCACAAATAGCCAACGCTCCGCAGAAAAATATAAAAGGCAAATTCGTGGGTGTTTCGGTAGGCGAAAGAACCGTAATAAGATAAGCGATGACAATGCCCGCTAAAAATGAAACGATACTAGATATGCTCCAGACCTTAATATCGCGCATGATCATAGGTGAAGAAACCAAGATCAATCCAAAAAAGAAGGACCAAATTTGAATCGGGTGATGTTCAAGAAGGTACGTCATTAACTTTGACAACGACAGTAAACTGGTAACAATACCAGCTAATACAGTGATCAAAAAGTTGGCGTTTATCTTCTTCCAAAAATCAGCAATTTTAAATTGCAACAAAAGGCGGAAGGCGTTGACGTCAATGGATTGGATAGAGTTGATTAGCTCCTCGTAGATGCCGGAAATAAAAGCAACGGTTCCACCGGAGACACCAGGGATTACATCTGCACCTCCCATGCCGATGCCTTTTAAATAGAGTAAAATATAATCTTTAGGTCTTCTCACGTACTAGTCAGCCTCGAATGCAGGCGTTGAGTTATCCTTTTTTCTTTCAAGACCCAGGAAATGTAAAAAAGTATCTCCTCTGAGACCCAGACGAATCGTTTCTAGCGGAATGATTTCATTGGGTGCGATGTTTCCCAGATTTACGTTGGCCCCCAATAATTTGATGAACCACACCTGCTGGGCTTTTTGTGGCGCTTCCCAAATGATTTTTTCAAACGGAATTTTTGTAAGAATTTCTTGCACTAATCCAGATCTTACTTCTCCGCTTGACCTAAACAAACCTACGTTCCCACCTTCGCGTGCTTCGCCAATTACTTTCCAAGCACCTGCATCCAATTCTTTTTGCATCAAATCAATCCATTGATAAGGAGGAATAATTTTGTCTGCGTCCTTGGACCCCACTTCTGATAGAACAGTTACTTGTTTCGAAAGTTTCGCTATATAGTCGAGTTTCTTATCGTGGTCCAGGTCGATAGACCCATCCGAAACTTCAGCAAACGTCATGTCATATTTATCAAGCACTTTTCGATAATCTTCGAATTGGTCGCGGATGATAAAGGCCTCAAACAAAGTACCACCAAAATAGCAAGGAATCCCAGCATCTCGATAGACCTTTAACTTGTCTTTCAAATTGGGTGTAACGTAAGATGTTGCCCAACCCAACTTGACAATGTCAACGTGGTCGGCAGCAATGCTCATGAAGTCTTCGGCTTCGCGTACGCTCAGTCCTTTGTCCATGGCCATGGTGAAACCTTTTTGCCTGGGCTTTTTTGTTCGCTCAGGTAAATTGTTCAGGTGGTAGTTCATTAGGAATTTTCTTTTCTAAACTGATCGATGATTTTATAGAGGGCTTTTTGAGTTTCTAATTTCGGAAAAAACTCGAATAGAATCGTATGCCCTTCAAAGTCCAAAATTAATGCATTTTCCAAATAAGTAAAGGCTTCTTTAAATTGACCCGACTCAACCAAGTAAATGGCCATCCGATACAGAAAATCGGGTTCTTTGGGCACTTCTACCATCCCTTGCGATAAAACATCAATGGCCTTATCAGGTTCGCCTTGTTCGTAATATATGAAAGACCAATTCAACCATATCTCTTTGTCTTCCGGTGCAAGATTGGCAGCCTCTTCATAGGCACTTATACTTGAAACAGTGTTACCTATTTTAAATTCAGCGTGTGCTGCTGCTTTCCAGTATTCTGCATTGAGGTGATTGATCTTTATGGCCTTGTTGAAAAAATGGAGTGCTTGATACCATTTTTCTTGTTTTTCTAAACAACTGCCAGCACCAAACCAAGCTTCATCGTAGAGCGAATCTAGTTTTGCCGATTTCTGAAAATATTTTAATCCCAAGTCAAAATGCCCCATATTTTCGTAGGCGGCACCGATGCAACAATAAACCTCTGGGCTAGGGCCCTCAATCTCAACTGTTTTATTAAATTCCTCCAATGCCTCTTTGTAATTCTCAAGGTTCATCAACGAGTTGCCCATATTGAAGTGAGCAGAAGCAAACGTGTCATCGATGGCGAGTGCGTAGCCATATGCCTCGATTGCATCATCAAATTTCTCTAGTTTATTGCAAACAATTCCCAAGTTATACCAGGCGGCAGCTGAGTACGGATCTTCATCAATAAATTTTCTGTAGTAGGATAGGCTCCCTTCCAATTGCCCAGCTATGTCCAGACAGAAGGCTAACTCATACAGCGAACCCTCATGATTAATATTTTCTTCGATTGACTTTTTGTAAGCGTCAATTGCCTTATCATACTCCTCCAGACTTTGATGGGCTAATCCGATGTTATAGTAGATGTCATCTTTTTCGTCATCGGCAAAAGAAAGAATTTCTTCGTACAACGAGATCGCCTCTTTGTATTTTCCCTGAAGTGATAGAATGGAGCCAATCGAGAGATAAACCTCGATATCCATCGGGTGTAAATTGCGCGCCATCTCAAGCAGTTCCAGCGCTTCTTCGTACTGCTCTAAATTGGAAAGGATTTGTGCTTTGATAGCGATAAGACCGGTCGAAAAAGGAAACTGCTCCGTGGCCTGATTAACGGCAGCCAAAGCTTTTTTAAACTTTAGCTTTTCCATATAATGATCAACGATTACTTCATAGGCATCGATATCAAAATATCCAATTGAATTTGCCCGTAGATTTTCTTCGTATCGCTTGATCAACTCCTCTTCTTCTTCCCTTTTTCTGAATTCGTGGCTCATTGGTCGAAAGGTTTTCCCAAAGTAAGGAAAATTTTAAGTAGTAACAATTTTACCCTCTTGTTCGGGCAAAGTTCTTGCAATTAAAAGTAATCAGCAAGTTGTGTTTGTTATTTGTTTATGCTATACGTACGTAAATAGTACTCGCAACAGAAATCAACTGTTTCGTCTAGTGGCCGGTAGTTGACGCCCAGGTCGTTGATTGATTTTTGGTTTAAAAAAATAAATTTTTCGCTTGCGGACTTAACTGATTCTCGCGTTACCAAAGGGTGTGTATTCAAAAGCCGACTCTTTATTTCTTCAAGAGTCGCAATTGCGTTTAAAAAAAAGGGGTTGATCTTTATAGATGGAGCTTTTTTGTTAAACTTAAAAGCTATCTTCTCAAACAAATCTTTGTAAGGAATCGCTCCTGCACTGGCAATAAATCGTTGGGTCAGGAAATTTTCATTCAGCAACCTAAATACGATCTCAGCTACATCCCGTACATCCACATAATTGCAATTGCCAGCGCTATAGAATTTTTTTTCGCTCCAAACATAGTGAAAGAGTTTTGAACTACTTTTCCCCCAATCGCCCGTGCCAAGTACAAGGGATGGACTTACAATCGTGGCAGGAAGGCCCTCTTCGATCCCCCGATAAATCTCTAATTCTGCCAAATACTTTGATTCAGCATACGAAGAGTTTAGCGCATTGTCTTCCCATTTGGTGGTTTCATCAATAGTTTTGATTCTTTTCTGGCGACCAAGAGCAGCAACGGAGCTAATATGAATCAACTTCTTTACGCCACTGGCAAGACATGCGTTGACCACATTTTTTGTGCCCTCCACATTTACTTGAAACAACTCTTGTTTTTCTTTTGGATCGAACGAAACCTTGGCCGCGGTATGGATGACAACTGAAGCATTTTTAAAGCATTCGGTCAAAGCACTTATGTCAAGGATGTCGCCCGTTTTCCATTGAATTTGTTGGCCAGAAGGGTTCGTCAAACGCAAATCGCTGGAGTCTCTTTTTAAACCGCACACAGCAATGTCTTCTGATAGTAAACGCTGTGCAATAGCAGCGCCTACCAAACCATTACCACCAGTAATAACGATCATAGTACTAAAGGGTGTTGTTCAATAATGGCAAAGAACATGCTTTTTGATAGTGTCTACTCTCCTGCAAAGACTGTAGCATTTTAGATTGTATACGGTTGTGGCAATCACTTCCTAAAAAATCCACCCATCCCTTGTCAATTAATTGAATTGCCATCTTCTGAACCGACTTTGAATACGCACCACCGATTGAAAGAGAGTTTAGTTGAAATAATACGCCTCTATTTCTGAAGTCTTCGGCTTTCTCCATGGTCATGTAGCCATATCTTTCAGGATGGGCAAGAACCAAACGGTATCCTTGTGATGAAGCTTGAAAAATGAATTCTTTCATTTGCAACGGTTCGCTTATGAAGTTGGTTTCAAAAAGCAGGTACTTGTCTCCAAAAGTAAGCAGCGATTCTTTATTTATTATTTTAGTATAAAGAAATTCGTCTAAGTAGTATTCGGCTGCTGCTTGCAGTTCCATGTTGATGCCTTTTTTCGTCAAATACGACTTTAGCTCATCTAATTCTTTTTGAATTCCTTGTGGTTCGTTGCGATAGGTATCGCTCATAATATGCGGGGTGGTGATTAGTTTTTTAAACCCCATTTCAAGAAGATCAATAACTACGTCTTCGGCTTCAGCCAAACTCTTCACGCCATCGTCTAAACCCGAAAGGAGATGAGAGTGTATATCCACCGAGAGTGGGAGTTTGGGAGCTACTTTTTGTTTGTTGAAAAGCGAGAACACTATACTTTTACTAAATCTCTCCAGCCTTTCCGTTTAGGCTTATCTTCATAATAGCCATACCCATACGTTTTTCCTGTAGCAGGCAGCGCATTTAATACAACAGCTAAATTCGTCAGTTTATGAATGCTAGAAATTCTATTTAACGTGTTGACAAATTCTTTTTTCGAATAGTTTGCGCGCAGCACATAAATAGACAGGTCAGCACGTTTCATTGCCATAATTCCGTCTGTCACTAATCCCACGGGAGGGGTATCGATGACAACAAAATCATACGCTTTCTTTAGCTCTTCTAATAAACTTGTGAACTCTCCATTCAGCAGTAATTCAGACGGGTTGGGAGGATGAGGACCTGCTGGAAGGAAGTCAAGGTTTTCTAGGCCTGTCGACTGAATGCATTCGACCCAGGCAGTTTTCTTAATCAATGTTGTACTCACCCCTTTCGATGGATCGAGTGCAAGCATAGCGCTTTCATTTTTTTGCTTTCTCATGTCCAAATCGATCAACAAAACTTTTTTCCTGGACATAGAAAGAACTGCCCCTAGGTTTGTAGCCAGAAAAGATTTCCCTTCGCCCGAAATTGTAGAGGTGACTGTAATTACTTTTTTATTACCTCCTATGGTAAAGAAATCTAAGTTGGTCCTCAATGATCGGAAAGATTCACTGACCATTGATTTAGGATTGTCCACAACTTGAAACAATGAATTTGATTTTCGATGTGAGTTAGGGATAATACCAAGAAGCGGTACATGTATTGATTTTTCAACTTCTTGTGCACTTGTAATTTTATTATTTACCAAGTAAGCAATTCCGATGAAAAAGAAATTGATAACAAAGCTTGCCACCAGTCCAATTCCCAAAATCAATAACTTTTTTGGTGAAATGGGTACTGTTGGAAGAGATGCCGGTGAAAGAATCTTAAAATCAGGCACGTTGCCCGCTTGTGCAATCTCAAATTGAGCTTTTGACTGCATCATGGAAAGATAGAACTCTTCATAGAGTTTATAAAACCGTTGATTTTTGGAATACTGCGTATTCTTGTCAGGCATCGTTGCGAATCCTTTTTCGAGATTTTCTTTCCTTTGCCGAAGCTCTGACAACGTCTTAAGCCAATCGCTCTTTAGTTCAGTCAATTGCTTGAAGATTGTTTCTTTGGCCAAAGACACTTCTTTCTCTTTTTGGCGAAAGGCAAAAGTATTTTCATTGTAGGCCAGAGCCAATCGATCACGGTCTTGTTGCAGTTTATTAAAATCTTCAAGTTTCTTGTTAATGTATTCCGGTAAAACTCGTTGTTGCTGCAATGAAAATGGAAGTTTATTGTCATTGATTTGTTCAATAATGCCGTTAAGTTGTTCAATCTTTTTTGTTAGTTGAAATCGAGCGGAATCTGTCGCATTGATTGCAATGATAGTTCGCTTTAGATCTTGTGATAAGTCGCTACTTTTATTTTGAAGTGTAAAGTTTTCAAAATAATTTTCAAAATTCTGCATTCTCTTCTCGACCTGTTCGAGCTCATTGTTTAGCCATCCGATTTTTTGTCGGTTAGCAAGATTCTTTTGTTCGCTACTGTAGAAGATATAGAGTGAGTCAATTTTATTAACGATATCGTATGCTTTTTTGGCATTATTGTCTTTAAAGGCAACGCGAATTGTGTTTGCGTTAAAATTAAGTGGTGATACGGAAATGTTTTTTGCCAAGTAATTTACTAGTGTGCCTTTGCTATGAATCACGAAAAAATATTTGTTATCGCTAAGTTCAAAAAAACGGCTCGGATGAACATTTATGGTTGCACCATTCAGACTAAAAGGTTCGTTAAATTTTCTACTGACAAACTCACCGTCCGGGTCAATTTTAATTTCGAAGGTTGCTTTGTCTATGATGTTTATAAACACGTTTTGGTCAAAAAGATGAGTTGCGTCATCTTCTACGACTTGGACTAAGAATGGAGAGCGTTGATACATTTCATCTGTCAACACATTGCCTATGCTGTAGTAACTGGTACCAATATCGAGAGAGTCAATTAACCTGCTAAAAAAAACTTTGGATTTAATTTGTTCTATTTCGCCAGAGATTAAATTCAAGTTTTGGTCTTCCACAATGCTCTTTAAACCTAGGCCAGTAGCGTCTTTCTTGATTTCCAACTTCATCTCGGATTCTGACTCAAATAAATCCTTGGTCCATCGAATGTACAAATAGGCGGCTGAGTTGCAGATTATAAAAAAGAATAAAATCCACCACTTGTTTTTTCGAACAACCGACTGGAGTTTATCGAGGTCTATCCCTTCGATGGGTGCGGTGTTTATAGGTTTATTGTTTTCCAATTTTTCTGTTCCACCATTTAAAAACTTCGTAAAAGAACCACCAGCGTTGTCAAGCTTACAGCAAGGCTGAATAGAATAGCATTGTCTCTCAAGCCTTCATTAAATGGTCTTCGAATAGGCTCGATATAGACAACATCACCTGGTTCTATTATCATGTTGCCCTCTTGAAAGCCCTTGATAGTACTAAAATCAATGTTGTATACTTTGTCGTCTCTAATCACTTTAATTTTGTTTGCCTTAGCGTCATTGTTAACACCTTTGGCCAAGGCAAGTATTTCAATCAGCCGTGTATTTTGATTTGTCAACGGGATTACCAATCCTCCAGGAGCTCCCAATACGGTGACTCGTTTATTTGTAAAATTGATAATCACAAATGGTTCCTTGAAAAACTTTGCATATTCCTTTTGCGTTACTTCTTCAGCTTGCCGAAGTGTTAGTCCTTCCACATTCAACTCCCCAATGACTGGAAATTTGACAATCCCATTAAGCTCAACCAAGTAATTGATGACAATGATCTCGCCTGCATTAGGATTAGCATTTACCGAAGTCAATTCCGGGTTCGGATCGATGATGCGTTCTCCTTTGTTTGTAAAAACATCTAAAGTGAGCAGGTCATTTTTCTGAATGACGTAGTTTTTCTCTGCCTTTGACGCCTCACGTTTGAATACCTCTGGTTTGGTATCATCCGTTGATCTAAACATAATGTTCTGCTTATACGATGCACACGAAGAAAGAACGCACAGAGACAAAACAAGACAGTATTTTTTCGGCACAGCCAACGATTTCATTTGCATCAAAGTAAGCAATTATTGAGCATAAAATAACAGGCACTTCAACTTATTTGAGAAGTTGCCTCAAAACGTTTCACTTATGCTAAGTATGAATTCCCGGTTGCAAATAGCTCAGTACTTTCAGGTACTTATTAAAGACTAACTTTTCGTCAAATTTTTCTTCCATTTTTCGCCTACCGTTTTCGCCTAATCTCTTTAGCGTAGCGTCATCAAAGTTTGCCATCTCGAACATTTTGTTAGCCAAATCTTCTGAGTCTCTAAGTTTACACAGTAGGCCATTAACGTTGTGGTCAACCACGTTGTGGCATCCAGGAACGTCAGTTGTAATGATTGGTTTTGCTGTACTTGAGGCCTCAAGCAGTGTTCTGGGGGTTCCCTCGCGGTAGGAAGGGAGAACTATACAATCCGCTTGCTCAATAAATTTACGAACATCTTTGGTTGTCCCCAAGTACTCGATGGTTGAAGACGTCACCCACTCTTCTATTACATTCAATGGAATTCCTCGTTGGTGTTTTGGGTCTTTTGCACCCAAAATTTGAAATCTCGCTTTCAGTCCACTTGCTTTTAGTTTTTTTACGGCATCGATGAACTCTAAAATACCCTTATCAGTAATTAAGCGCGAGATAAGCAAGAAGGTAAATTCCTTGTTGCGTTTGAAATCAGCTGCTGTAAAGTGGGTTAGGTCTATCCCAGAACCCGGTAGTAGATCTGTAATTTTCTCAGAAATGATTTTCTTGTCAACGAAAAGATCCAAGTCATCCGGGTTTTGAAAAAAAACCTTTTTCGGATACCGAAAAGCTAACTTGTAAAGAGAAATAGCGATTTTAGAAACCAAGTTGTCTTTCAAGAATATCGTGCCAAGCCCACAAACATTATTTACGGCTGGAATTCGCAGCATTGCTGCGGCCAACGTGCCATAAATATTTGGTTTGATCGTGTAATGAAGCACCACATCAGGCCTCATTCTGCGATAGATAAAATATAGCTCAAATATGAGTGCTGAATCTTTGATTGGATTTGCCCCGCGACTGTCCATGCGTACATCATGGTGGATACAGCCAACCTCTACTAACTTTTCCGTGAAATCATCGTGGGGTGCCACTGTATGAACCTCATGTCCCTCAGCGATAAGACATTTTACGAAATTCAACCTGAAGTTGTAGATATTCCACGAAGTATTTAATACAATAGCTACTTTCATTCGGCAAACAAATTGCTTGGATTGGCGGTCCAGGCAACTATTTAAGGTTTAGAGAAAAGGACAAGAAATCGATCCTAAAGGAAAATTTCCCGTTTTTACATTCCACAAAACTATTAAAAAGTAACCTGATGGGAAAACAAACTTGGTAATGAAGTAAGTTTGTGGTTTAAAATGACAAATACAGAAAACAAGGCCGTTTTGATAGCGTTGATGGAACCCTCATCGCGACCGGAAGTAACAACTGAGCATTTGGATGAACTAGCTTTTCTTGCAGAAACCGCAGGTATCCAGTCGGCACAGCGCTTTGTTCAGCGCCTGCCGCATCCAGATGTGAGAACATTCGTAGGAAAGGGCAAACTGGAGGAAATCAAAAACTTTGTTTTTTCCAACGGGATTAGGAGCCTGATTTTTGATGACGACCTTAGTCCTTCTCAACTTCGAAACATAGAGAAGGAGTTTAACCCAGCCTCGCGAGAGGAGAAGGTGAGGGTCTATGATCGAAGTCTTTTGATTCTGGATATTTTTGTCATGCGGGCTCAAACCGCTCAGGCACGTACTCAAGTTGAGTTGGCAATGAATCAATACTTGTTGCCTCGGCTTACAGGGATGTGGACTCACTTGGAGCGTCAGCGTGGAGGTACTGGATCCAGGGGAGGATCAGGCGAAAAGGAAATTGAAACAGATAGACGTAATATCAAAAACCAGATTTCTGTATTAAAAGAAGACCTGAAAAAAATTGATAAGCAACGCATTACTCAGCGTAAATCACGAAACAATATTGTGCGTGTATCTCTGGTGGGCTATACCAACGTGGGCAAATCGAGCCTGATGAATGTACTCTCAAAGGCAGATGTCAAAGCCGAGAATAAACTTTTCGCTACAGTAGACGCGACCGTCCGGAAAGTAGTGATAGGTGACATACCATTTCTGCTGTCTGATACTGTTGGGTTCATCCGAAAATTGCCTCATCATCTGATAGAATCATTTAAGTCTACTCTAGATGAGGTACGTGAAGCAGACCTATTGATCCATGTGGCCGACATCGCCCATCCGTTCCATACCAACCATATCGAAGTAGTGAAGCAAACACTTGCTGAGATAGGTGCGGGCAACATTACAACCTTGCTTGTGCTTAATAAAATTGATCTGTTAACGGACGCACCTGTCGATTATGAGCAACTCAAAGGTCATTACCGCGAACAGGGATTTGAAAACGTAGTTTTTGTATCGGCTGCAACCAAAGAAAACTTGCCTCTTCTCAAGAAAATTATTTTTGAGGAAGTGCGAAAGAAGCATCTTCATATTTACCCAAACTACATTCAGTCCGATGTTGCCGCATACCTGGACTATACCGAATAGCGACCACACGGATTTGCAGTTTGTTGGTTCAACTTTTGACAAGAGTGTTTTCTTATGGTAAAAATTCTGACAACAAATCAAATCAAAGACCTCGATCGCTACACGATTGAGAATGAGCCAATTTTGTCCATTGAACTTATGGAACGGGCGTGCATTGCTTTCACAAATTGGTTTGTCTCTCAGTACGCCACAAAAAACATTGGGATCGTGTGTGGTACCGGAAACAATGGTGGTGATGGCCTAGGGATCGCAAGACTACTAGCCGAAAAAGGATTTTCAGTTAGCGTTTGGGTGGTTCGAGGGGATTCAAAAGAAACCTCGGACTTTAAAACCAACCTCCATCGACTCGCGGGTAAGCTTACCGTAAGTGAGATTATATCGCCAACTGAACTCCCCGATTTTGGGAGTTGCGATGTGCTTATTGATTCCATTTTCGGATTTGGTTTATCGCGACCTGTTGCTGGAGTCTATGCTAGTGTCATCGAGCAGATGAATGGCGCAACCGCGATTAAAGTTGCGGTTGATATTCCCTCCGGCCTGTTGGTCGATCATCCCAGCAAAGGAAGTATTGTTAAGGCTCACCAAACAGTTTCTTTTCAAACTCCTAAACTGGCTTTTCTTCTTCCACAAAATAGTCAGTTTGTGGGCGACTGGATAGTTCTTGACATTGGCTTGGCCAAGGCCTACATCGACCAACTTGTTGGTTCAAATTTTTTGGTCGATGAAGATGATGTAAAAAAGATTCTTCGCCCAAGGCTGCGTTTTTCTCACAAGGGCACGTACGGTCATGCACTTCTTGTTGCCGGCTCGCACGGGAAGATGGGTGCTGGCATTCTGAGTGCCCGAGCCGCTTTGAGATCGGGCGTTGGGTTGTTAACAGTGCATGTGCCCAGTAGCGGAAATGAAATCCTTCAATCCTCGGTTCCCGAGGCAATGACCTCGATCGATGAAAACGAGAATTCCCTTTCGTCTATTCCACAGGCTCTCAACTACCAAAGCATTGGTATTGGTCCCGGATTGGGCAAAAATCCGAAGTCCGCGGTTGCACTGGGTAGACTGCTTAAAGATTACGCAAAGCCCTTGGTCATCGATGCAGATGCCTTAAACCTGCTGTCGGAAAATCAAGAAATGATCTCTCTGATTCCTGCAGGAAGTATTTTAACCCCTCACCCTAAAGAGTTTGAAAGACTTGCGGGAAGTTGGGCCAACGATTTTGAGAGACTCGAAAAACAACGAAATTTCGGCATTGAGACAAAGGCTATTATTGTTCTGAAAGGCGCTTTTACCTCTATATCGACTCCGGGCGGCATTATATATTTTAATCCGACCGGCAATGCGGGAATGGCTACCGGTGGATCGGGGGATGTTCTTACAGGAGTGCTAACTGGTTTACTGGCTCAGGGTTACCTGCCTGAGCAGGCAGCTGTTTTGGGTGTATATCTGCACGGCTTGTCGGGTGATCTGGCCGTTCAACAAGCAAGTATGAATTCCTTAATTGCGTCCGATTTGATTGATTTTCTGCCACAGGCATTTAGAAAGATTCAAAAAGAAAAGCCAATAGTTTAAACTTTTGGCTTACAAATTGCATCCAAGAGCTATTAAATCACGTAACTAGCACCAATGAACGCTTCAAGGATTATTTTTATTGTCATACTTGGCTTTTTTTCTGTTCAATCCCTGTTTGGACAGACTAAAGATGAAGCGTTTTCTGCGCAAACAGACCCCGTTAAACTGATTCAGCTTTTTCCAAACCCAGCCTCTGAATTTTTGACTGTCAAATTTGAGCATCCAGTAGCTAGTAAATCAAAATTCACTTTTCGGACAATAATTGGAAACGAGATCAACCTCGAAACGGAGGTGATCGATGAGTTTGAAGTTCGCTTTAAAGTGAAAGATATTCATGAGGGCTACTACTTCCTATCCATCCAAAACGAGCAATCAGGCCTGAAATCAACCCACAAGTTTCTGAAGCGCTAGCAGAGATTTAGAATTCTGCTTCTATACCATTCTTCCTTTTGCTACTTTTCTGGAATAATGCCGGCTAATTGAATTCCGATATTTTAGCCATTGACATTGGAACAACCAGTTCAAAGGGAATGGCCATTACGGCCAGCGGGGAAGTAGTAGCCGTCCGCCAAGAGTATTATCGTACCGACTATCCACAGCCCGGCTTTGCGGAACAAAATGCCGAAACCATTTTTCGCGCTGTGGTGAAATTGATTAGTGAAATCTTAAAAGACTGTTCGTCACGTGAATGCCTTGGTATTTGCTTCAGTGCGGCTATGCATAGTTTGTTGGCGGTGAACGTGAATGGTGTTGCTATCACACCTATCATTATTTGGGCAGATACCCGTGCCACAAAGCAGTCAAAAAGACTCAAGGAAATGGGGGTTGCTCAAGAACTGTATGAAAAAACAGGAACACCTGTACATCCAATGTCTCCGTTTTGCAAGATGCTGTGGTGGGAGGAAAATCAAAAAGATATCTTCGAGAGTGCTCATAAATTCCTATCGATAAAAGAGTATGTCATCTTTCAATTAACAGGAGAATACTTGATTGATTTTTCTACGGCATCAGCCACTGGTCTTTTCGATGTAAAAGAATTGCAGTGATATGTTTCAATCGATTAAAGAGGTTTCACTGATCGTATTGGTGATAGCTGCTGGTGGTGGGTTCAAGCAAGTACTGATCGATAGCGGTGTTGGCCTTTACATCAAATCGCTTGCGCAAGCCTTTTCACTTTCTCCGCTAGTATTGGCGTGGAGTGTGGCAGCGCTGCTTAGGGTGTCGTTGGGTTCTGCCACCGTAGCAGGTCTTACAGCTGCAGGTATTGTCCTCCCATTTTTATCTCAGCCTGGAATTCATCCCGAGCTGATGGTATTGGCTGTTGGTGCCGGGAGCCTCATGTTCTCCCATGTGAATGACACTGGTTTCTGGATGTTTAAAGAATATTTTAATTTGACCCTCAAACAGACCTTCCAGTCCTGGACAATGATGGAGACGATCGTGTCTATTGCGGGATTAGTAGGCGTTTTACTCTTAGATCAAATCATTTAACAAATAGGCTATGCAAATAGGATTAGTAGGTTTGGGAAAGATGGGATACAATCTGGCGCTTAACTTTAAGAGTAAAGGCTTTGAGGTGGTTGCATTTGATGTCAATAAGTCTGCCGCAGAGAAAATTTCGAAGGAAGGTGTTTCCACTACCTCTGTGATGAGCGATATGGCTTTGGCATTGAGTGGGCGTAAAGTAATCTGGCTAATGGTTCCGGCTGGTCATGTCGTAGACGTGGTTTTGAACAATCTTAAAATTTATTTGAACCCGGGAGACATCATCATCGATGGGGGAAATTCTCACTTTAAAGATACGCTAGCGCGTGCGCGCGATCTTGAGAAAATAGGAGTTGAGTTGTTGGATTGCGGAACAAGTGGCGGTATTGATGGAGCAAGAAATGGTGTCTGCACAATGATTGGCGGAAAGAAGGAAGTATTCGATTATTGCGAATCTATTTTTAAAGCCATCTCGGTGCCTAATGGATTTTTGTATTGCGGTAAAACAGGCAATGGACATTTTACGAAAATGGTACACAATGGCATTGAGTATGGCATGATGCAGGCGATGGCCGAGGGCCTGGAAGTTCTTCATCGCTATGATACAGAAGTGGACTTAGCAGCAGTGTCCAAGGTTTGGAATCATGGTTCTGTCGTGCGAAGTTGGTTAATGGAGTTAACTCAATCAGCGTTAGAAAAAGATAAAAACCTTGAGTCGATTAAGGGAGTTATGCATTCATCGGGTGAAGGAAAATGGACGGTGGAGGCTGCCTTGGAAATGGGTGTTCCTACTCCTGTGATCACCATGTCTTTATTGATGAGGTATCGATCGCAAGTAGAAGATACGTTTTCTGGAAAAGTAGTGGCCGCCTTACGAAATGAGTTTGGTGGTCATGCAGTTGAAAAAAAATAATGGGGTGGCTTAGTAAACACTCACATAACTGATTTATGTTTTTTTTCTCCCTTAGATTTTTTGCATGACAATGACACGGTGGTGGGTGATTATTTTTTGGTGGTTAACATTTACGGCCAGTTCTCAACCCATCCGGGAGGCCGACTTACTTCAACGCCTATTTGAGCTACAAAAACTTCAGCGGCCATCCCTACTCCCAGGAATCGTTCCTTCTTATGTTACACGCAAGCCGAGGATGAGTGAAGCTAAACTCAACAACAATATCTTTTATAATGATTTGCTGATCTTTACTCTTCAAAATCTTGGGCCGTCATTAAGTAATCACAAGGCAATCGTTGATAGTATTATCAAATATGCTCGGATACCCTTTGATAAGTTTGTAAATAAAAAAGGCCGTGGCACCTACAACTTTTGGCGAACTGATAGTGCGTACACATTTCCGTATAATTGGTGGGTCAGTGTGTTTCGTAATGATTATGCCCCTCCTGACGATCTGGATGTAACAGCCCTTTCGATGCTGGCACTGGCAAGTGATTCGAGCTCGATCGCATCCATTCATTCGATCATGCAGGGCTATGTGCACAATGGAAAAAAGAGCAGGAGCGTAGGTAAACGATATCAATCGTTTCAATTTTATTCCAGTTGGTTTGGAAAAAAATTTCCTGTGGTGTTGGATGTGTGCGTGTTAACAAATATACTGTGTATGGTGGAGGCAAAAAAATTAAAATGGACAAAAGCCGACAGTGCAAGCTTAGATGTAATTGTAACTGCAATTCAAAATCAAGATATAGTGCGGCAGCAGTTGGCGGTTTCACCCTACTACGGCAAAGCGTCACTCCTTCTTTATCATATTGCGCGGCTGATGCACGTTCGTACGATACCAAAACTGGAGGCACAGAAACAAACACTTTGTGCACTTGCGGTTGATGAATTTCGGCACAGTAAAGATTTATTGGAAAAGATCATTCTTAGCATTGCTCTACTGAAGTGGGGATATGAGATTCCCCAACTGGTGATTCCCGAACAGCCTGAATTGAATGCTCGGATCGAAAGGAGCAACTTTCCCTTTTTTATCGGCAACGTTTCATCGTATCTATCCAATGGAAAAAGAGTAGTTCTTACTAACCTAAAAGTGGGATTGTTTTATCATTACTGTCCTGCATGGAATGATGTACTATTACTGGAATACTTGGTCCTAATGAATCAACGAGCTGATGGAAATTTAACCCAGATTAAGAATTAGATCAAAATGTAATGTTTGTAGGCTTACCAGAACTTCATGGTAACGATTTTAAACCGACAATCGAGGCACAACTAAGAATCCGTCTGTTAACTTTACTTCAATTATTTTTAGATCGAGTACTTTTTCAGTGCACTTTTTAGGTGATTGTCGACCACAAGCATTCGCAAAGACGCGGGCTGAATTTTTACGTCAAGCGTTGACGCTGGGCTTTGAGTTTCACCGTCAATGTGGAAAGCCATCGGCTTGGAGAAAGAAAGTTGAATTTGTTTTGCTTTTACAATCTCTACATGCTGTGATTTATTTAATTGCCCGGTAAACATGTTGTAACCAAATCCGATGGATTGCAGAATGGGCACTTTTCTAACAAAACAAACATCCAACCACTCATCGCAGACGGATGCTTGAGGAGCCACTTTTGCGTTGTTGCCAAATTGTGATGAGTTGGCGAGCGCAATAATGAATGACTTTTTACTTACTTTTTTATCGTCCAACCTGGCCTCGAAATCAAATTCATGAAAACTGAAAAATTCTTTGATTACCAATTTTGAGTACCCGAAAAATCCGCGCATGCCATTTTTCCCAAATAGACTCGCTACGTGACCATCGAAGCCAACCCCCGAAACATTTACCGACAGCATTCCATTGACCAAAAATGTGTCCATGTCGATAATTTCCTGAGAGCCGATTAGCTCTAGCGACCGCCTGAAATCCATGGGTAGTTGCAAGTGTCTGGCCAATCCATTGCCCGATCCATTTGGCAAAATACCCATCGGAGTTTTCGTGCCTACAAGCCCCTGTGCCACTTCGTTCACGGTGCCATCGCCACCCACCGCGAACACTGCGGTGAACTCATTACTTTGTGATGCGTTTCGTGCCAGCTCAATAGCGTGTCCACGGGCCTGGGTGAACTCTATTGAACACTCTATTTTTTTTAAGGAGCAAAAATCGATGATACGGCCTTCAATAGAAGGTCGGTAAACACCACCAGAAAATCTATTGATAATAAATAATACCTTCTTATTTTCGCTCATAGAAAGGTCAAAGATAATTAATGCGATCGATCTGGATTATTGTGAGATATTAAATTGATATGACAAATGAGCGAATTCAAGCCCAGGAGAATCAAGTTTAAGGCGTGGGACAGCGAACATCGCTTGTTGATGCGCTTGAACAGCATCGAGTGCAGCAAGGGAGAATTGGTGAAGAAGGATCATATCCTATTGCAATTCACCGGACTGCTTGATAAAGATGGCGAAGAGATATACGATCAGGATATTTTGACGATTTCAATGGAACGATACATAGTATTTTGGAATGAGAACCAGAATGGATGGTATTATTCGGCATTGAAAAGTAGACACTCTTTCTCGCCTTTTTTAGAGAAGCAAGCCACTACCATGAAGCGTTTTTGCAATAATTTTGAATTGGTGGAGCGGCCAGAAGAAAAGAAACGCTAACTACTTAGTTAACTTTGATTGAATGTAATTAACGGCTTGCCCAATGGTTTGCATTTTTTCTGCATCGTCATCGGGAATCTTAATGTCAAACGTTTGTTCAAATTCCATAACTAATTCGGCATAGTCAAGGGAATCGATGCCTAGGTCCTTTACAAAACTTGCATCGGTAGTAATTTGAGAACTGGGTACGCCTAATTTTTCGGTGAGAATGGAGGTTACTTTCTTTTCAACGTCTTGCATGTACATCGGTTAGAAGTACCAAAGCTAAAAAAATCTTTTGATTAGTGCATGGTTTGCCAAGCATCAAAATCTTAGCAAAAACTCGGTTCCTTCGCCCAATACCGACTTCACAGCAATGTTGCCTTCGTGCTGCCGCATGATTTGTTTGGAGAGACTTAAGCCTATGCCGGACCCTGTTTTTTTGGTAGAGAAAAAAGGAATGAAAATCTTCTCCAGGGCTTCCGGTTCAATGCCCGTTCCATTGTCTTTTACAGATACAATTACCCCTCCGTTTTCATTGACATAGCTAGACAGCATTATTTTCTTATCCAGCTTTTCGCCAAAAGCTTGAATAGCATTTTTAATCAGGTTAATAAGAACCTGCTCAATTAACGTTTTATCAGCTCGAATGCAGAGGGTGTCTGGCTCTACGGCAACTGAAATAATAATATTGTTATCGGCTAGTTCTTTCTTGTGCAGCATCGCGAGTTCATCCAGTAGCGGACGGATGCAAACTTCGGCCAATTTTGGTTTGGGGATATGGGTAAGGCTCCTAAATTCTTTTACAAACTTAATGAGCCCTTCACTGCGCCTACTGATGGTCTGGATGGAGAGGTGCATATCTTCTGCTTCCTCTTTTTCCATGTTCAACTCGTTCGCTAAAAGTTTTCGGTGCAACTCTTCTTCTACAACGCCAGCCAATGAGGAAATCGGTGTTACAGAATTCATAATCTCATGCGTCAGTACCCGCACCAGATTTTGCCACGCTTCCATTTCTTTTTCCTCCAATTCACTTTGGATGTTGCTCATGGAGATCAACTTCACTTCTTCTCCGCGGAGGGTGAGTTCAATGGCATAAATAGATAGCTGAATGGTTTCATCTCCATTTTTTACTCGTACTAATTCACGCCCACCTGTTTTTAGCTTCAGGAAAGCTTCCACCATATCTTCGCTCACGTCCCTTAGGTCGTGTAGTCGGTCTGCCTTGTCTATATGCAGAAGTCGCTTGGCTGCGTTATTGATGATCTGGATGGTTTCATCGCGCTTGAACGTAAGAATCCCAATTCCCACGTGTTGGACAATATTTTTAAAGAATTGGTATTCGGAATCTTTTTCCTTTCGGGACTGGCGCAATTTTCCAAGCGCTTCATTCATTTCCCGATGCAACTTTTGTACGGTTGGATCCGGGCTTTCAGTTTTAAAGGACGAAGAGAGGTCGTCAAATTTGATAGCATCTAAGAAAGAGCTGACATCTTGTGTCGGTCGCTCCACTACTTTTACTAGTTGCGACACCTGAAACCCAATCGCGGCCAAGAGCGCAAGCGCCAAAAAAATGCTCGTGTCTTTTCCATCGAGTATAACCGTAAAGGCGAAGATGGTGAAAACCAAAATGGCAACACGGGTGACTAATGGCGAGCGCCAGTTAAATTCCATATTTCTCCATCCTTCGGTAGAGCGATGCGCGAGTGAGACCTAGTTCATCGGCCGCCTTGGAAATATTTCCGTTGTGGAGCTGAATGGCTTTGGTGACGGCTGACTTTTCTACTTCATCGAGATTCAATGTATCGCTAGCCAGAGACTCATTTCCTTTTCTGCTAAACAAGAAATCACTTTCCTGCAGCGTGGGAGAGTCGGCCATGATCAACGCCCGCTCGATGGCGTGTTGTAATTCCCTCACGTTTCCCGGCCACGGATACTTCTTTAATTTATTTAGCGCTTCAGGCGAAATGGTCAATACATCCTTTCGATACTTTTTTGAATAGTAATTCAGAAAGTGATTGGCCAACATTGGAATGTCGTCAATGCGTTCGCACAAAGGTGGTATCATCACCTCTACCGTGTTGATACGGTACAATAAATCTTGGCGGAATTTGCCATCTTTTACCATTTGATGCAAAGGCATATTGGTGGCGCATATCAAACGGATGTCGACATCGATATGTTGATTGGAGCCCACCCGGGTCACTTGTCTGGATTGCAATGCACTTAACAATTTGCTTTGCAGACTCATGCTTAGATTTCCAATTTCGTCCAGGAATAAAGTTCCGCCATTTGCTAATTCAAATCGACCCGGTCGATCTTCGCGCGCATCGGTAAACGAACCTTTCTTGTGACCGAATAATTCACTTTCAAAAAGAGTCTCCGTAACAGCGCCCATATCAACAGCCACAAAAGATTGATCTTTTCGTAACGATTTTTGATGGATCGCGCGCGCGACCAACTCTTTTCCAGTGCCATTTTCGCCAAGTATCAAAATGTTTGCATCTGTTTTGGCTACTTTATCAATTAGTGAAAACACGTCTTTGATCGCGTTGCTATTGCCAATAATGTCTCGAAAGGGCTGACTGATTTGCTCTTCTAGCATTTCTTTCGCTTTCCGAAGCTTATCTACTTCATTGTACGATTTTTTTAGCTTGATCGCAGTTGATATAGTAGCGATCAATTTCTCGTTCTGCCAGGGCTTTAACACAAAATCTGTCGCACCTTCTTTCAGCGCGCGCACCGCCATTTCTACATCGCCAAAAGCGGTGATCATAATGACTACGGCTTCGGGTTCTCTTTCCTTAATAACCTTCAGCCACTCAAAGCCTTCTTTGCCGCTCGTGGTGTCTTTGCTGAAGTTCATATCCAGCAAAATCACATCGTAGGTATCGTTGTTGAGGAGAAAGGGAATTTTATTCGGGTTCTTTTCAATGATGACCTGATGATTCGATTTCTTCAATAGCATTTTGGCTGCCAACAGTACGTCCTCATCATCATCAATCATCAATATTTTGCCAGCTTCGTTCACAGTAGGTTAGGTTTATGTCGTTGCTTACAAGAAAAATTGTGCCAATGCAGGAAGTGTCCGAAAATGCGGTTTTCGCTCCCCCCCTTGTTCTTTGGCGTACAAAGATGTTCAAAAATGAACACATCAAAAAGCCAAACTTCATTTTGAAACTTTTTGCATGATGGTTTGCTTCCTAACAATTCTAATTTTGCCGACTCAACCATGCTAATTTTTTGGGCTATTTTTGCTGGGTTTCAATGCTTATTTTAAACCTATTATTCTGTTGAGTCAAAGGCTAGTTTGTTTGCTGTTTTTCTTAGGCCTGTTTTCTCCACTGCTCCATGCGCAGGGCAAGAGAGATTCGAGTAGACACATTTCAGCCACACGCAAAGCGTTGAAAAAAGGAATTGCACTGATATCTACTTCTCCGAATGACACGATAAAGAATGACTGGAGCGGCTCAAACTTCGATGACTACTCCAACAAGGTCATTAGAAGAATAGATGTGGAGTTTATCGGACTGGAGCGCTCGGTTTACGATACTACCAAGAGGCTGAACAAAACCATAGGGAAGATCGCTAATTCACTTCACACACAAACCAAAGAAAATGTTATTCGCAATCATCTGTTTGTTCACAAAAACAGACCGCTCAATCCCTACATGCTTGCAGATAACGAGCGCTTTTTGCGTAGCCTGGATTTTATTTTGGATGCTCGCATGGTGGTAACACCAATAGAAGGAACCGATTCTGTTGACGTCTTGGTCGTCTCTCGCGATGTGTTTAGTTTAGGTGGTAGTTTGGGAGGGTCGCCCACGATACCTGAGTTTTCCTTATATGATGCCAACTTAGCTGGTGGCGGACAACGATTTCAGTTTTCAGGTAAACTCGACCCAAGCCGTGACCCTCGGTTTGGGTATGCCTTGCAATATCAGAAGAGTAGTTTGCTAGGTAGCCTTGCCAATCTGGAGATGGCGTATACGGAACTGAACAACGGGGTTAGTCTTGGATCTGAAAATGAGTATGCGTATTACGTCCGGTTACATAGGCCGCTGGTGTCACCATACTCTCGTTTAGCTGGAGGCATAGAAGTGAGCAACAATTGGTCGCGCAATATTTTCAATCGACCAGATTCTACTTTTTTAAATTATAAATACCAATTGGTTGATACTTGGGCTGGTTTCAACCTGGGTATAAAAAGAGAATTTGCAAATCGCAATCGCTACTTTTTGGCCGTCCGTTATTTCGATAACTTCTTTTCGAAACGGCCCGCACAAGACGCCATTCGCGAGCAGGTTCGCTATGCAAGCAGTAGTGGCATCTTGGGAGAGCTGACGTTCTATCGGAGAGACTTTTTCAAGACACGGTATGTGGTTGGTTTTGGGCGAACGGAAGATGTTCCGTTTGGGATCAGTGTGTCTGCTGCGATGGGGTACCTGACTTTATTGGGAAAGGAGCGGCCATATACGGGTGTAAAGATAGACTTTAGCCAGGCGAGTAAACGAGGCGATTTTTATCAGATTGAATTAGAGTCGGGTGGATTTGTACAACAAAAAAGTGAAGACGTGTTGGTGAAAGCAGAGGCTTCCTTTTATACCCGAGCCTACAATACCGGGAAGTCTAAGCTTCGCGGTTTAGTTTCGGGTGGCTATACCGAATTGTTTAATAAAACGACAAGCTCCTTTCTCACGATCACTAACAGACAAATATTTGGCTACGCAGCCGATAGTGTTTTAGGAACTCGTCATATATTTGCACGATTAGAAACAGTGCTCTATACTCCTTTTTCGTTAGCAGGATTCCGCTTCGCACCGTTTGTTAGTATCGATGCGGTGCAGACGAATTGTTTGGTATGCAGTAAAAGCGTGCCTGCGATTATAGGATTAAATGGAGGCCTCCGTACACGAAATGAAAACTTGATTTTTGGAACAATGGAATTACGATTCACCTTTATTCCAGATGACGGAAGAGGCAAAAATCAATTTGGGTTTAGCTTTCGACAAAATCTTCAGATCAGAAATGCGACTAATTTTATTGCAGCTCCCTCGCAAGTGACCAACTAACATCTATCTTCAGTTACAACTGGACTCCCCGCATTCACCCCGAGGCTGCGGGGATCTTCCGAGTCTCAGCGTGGTCTGCCGAAGGAGACCCCGATTAGACGAAAGATGGATTGGGGAACAGCAACTGGTCATTGGCGGGCGGGGTAGTTTTAGGATTTGTTGTATCTAAGAAGTCGTCCCTTTTCCCAGATGTAAACTATATTCACTCAACCCAAATTTTGCAGTAGCAAAATTTGCCTGAGGTTGACGCAAAATGCATGGCATTTTGGTCAAGGTTAACCCTGGAAAAGCCCTTTTTGTGCTTTATTCAGCCCTCCGGGCAGATTTTGCAGCCAATTGCAAAATCTGGGTTTAACGAAGCCAGGAACAAATCTTTTTTCCGAGGAGATATGTTTACGAGCAATGGTGTAGGGTTTCAGTTTAATGCCAGGTATTTGATCAACAAGCAAACATTCCTTTTTGTAAATCCCATTCCGACATTTATAAACACAAACGGTAGCTGAAAAGTATTTGAGCCGCAGAATTCAGTTTAAACAGAATTATTAAACCAAATAAATTTAAATTGAACGCAAGCTGGAATCCAAATTTTACCAATAATATTAATGTCTTCAGGTTGGGAGGGACTTTCTTTTAATAAAGTTAACAACTCAATTTAAATTTTGTGAAAAGGAAAGTTTAACTTTAGAACTGTAAGGAAATCAAAATCTAATCCCTCAATCAGTACCATTCAAATCAAAATCAAATTACCCATTATGAAAAAAACACTTACCCTTTTTTTGGTCTTGCTAATGGTGGCCTTTATGAGTTGCAATCAATCATCGAAGCAAAACAACGTGATTACATCTGCCGATGCCATTTACTATGGTGGCGATATCATTACCATGGAAGGCGATAGCGCGGTTTATCCTGAAGCCGTTGCCGTAAAGGCTGGGCAAATAGCTTTTGCAGGAAGCAAAGTTGAAGCAGAAAAGATGAAAGGCGACAGCACGGTTATGCGTGATTTAAAAGGCAAGACCTTGGTTCCTGGATTCATTGATGGGCATTGTCATTTTTTCGCGTTTGGTTCGCAAGCTATATCAGCTAACCTTTTAGCGCCACCCGATGGTACAAGCAATAACATAGATGATTTGGTGAATGAACTTAAGGCATGGTATCAAAAGAATGGTACTGACAAAACACAAGGATGGATTGTGGGAATTGGGTTCGATGATGCCGTACTAAAAGAAAAACGTTTTCCAACAAAAGATGACCTAGATAAGGTTTCCACCGACTTGCCTGTGATGGCAACACATATCTCCGGGCATTTTTGCAGTGTTAACACAAAAGGATTGGAAGTATTGGGCATAACAGCGGCATCCAAGGATCCGGAAGGTGGAGTGATTAGACGCGTAAAAGGAAGCAAGGAGCCAAATGGAGTATTAGAGGAGCTTGCTGCTATTCCACACATGTTTAAATTGGTTACGCCACCCACCAAAGAGTTAGCCGATTCATACCTTGATGCTGGGCAAAAAATGGCTGCGAGTTATGGATATACTACTTGCAACGAAGGTCGTGCGATGGGCAACCATGAGCAGATGGCCGACTATGCGACACGAGGAAAAATGTATCTGGATGTAAATTCTTGGATCGACTATTCGGTTCCGCAACACATGGGTAGCGAGTGGTACAGCAAAGAGTATAAAAGCCATTATCGCATTGCGGGGCTCAAGCTAACACTCGATGGCTCGCCACAAGGAAGAACGGCCTGGCGCAATTCTCCTTACCTGATTCCACCTGATGGTCAGAAAAAGGGGTACAAAGGCTATCCTGCCATTCCTAAAGATGAAGATGTTCAAAAAATTGTGGATAGTGCGTTTGCCAATAACTGGCAGTTGAAAGCACATGCCAATGGTGATGCAGCTGCCGATCAATTATTTAGAGCTATTGGTAAAGCTTCTGCCAAATATGGGAATGAAGACAGACGCAATATTTTAATACATGGCCAATTGATTCGCATGGACCAGTTAGATAGTATTAAAAAATATGACATCGTTGCTTCGTTATTCCCCATGCATACTTTTTATTGGGGCGATTGGTATAAAGAAATAATCGGCCCTGACAAAGCGCAACAAATCAGCCCGATTAAATCAGCCCTGAAGAAAGGTATTAGGGTCACAAGTCACACAGATGCACCTGTCGCGTTTCCCAATATGATGATGATTTTATGGACAACGGTCAATCGGGTGAGCCGCACCGGAACTGTAATGGGACCTGATGAAAAACTAACACCTTATGAAGCCTTAAAATCGATCACCATTTGGGGTGCAGAGCAGTTTTTTGAAAAGGAAAAGAAGGGCACATTGACAGTCGGCAAACTGGCCGATATGGTGGTGCTTGATAAAAATCCATTAAAAGTTGATCCGATGACGTTGAAGGATATTGTTGTGCTAGAAACTATTAAAGAAGGGAAGACCATCTATGAAAAAAAATAGAGGCTCTTTGAAGTTCAAAGGGAAAAATGAATTAATTGCATCTTATTAAATTAAAAAAACTATGAATCGATTATCTATTTTATTGTTTGCATTGGTGCTGGTTTCGTGCGGGTCACTGAAAACTACTGTTGACTATGACAAAAGTGTGGATTTTGGAAAGTATAAAACGTACGGGTTTTCGGCAGAGGCCAATCAACTGCCCGTAAATGATTTGGTGCGAAAGCGAATCTTTGATGCCATCCACAGTGCGCTGCAAAGCAAAGGACTAAAAGAAGCCGAAAAGCCAAATTTGTTGGTTGATCTTGGTGTGAAAACGGAAGAAAAACAACAGACATCTGCTAACTCTGTGAACATGGGTGGATTTTATGGAAGGCGGTGGGGTTTCGGCACTGGCTTTTCAACAACGCAGGTCAATACGACTAACTATACCGAAGGTACGTTGGTGATTAATCTAGTCGATGCAGCGAAGCAAGAATTGGTTTGGATGGGCAGCGGCACAGCAACGGTGACAGAGAAATCCATTCAGCAAGACAAAATTGAGGCTGCAGTGGCAAAAATTCTTGCGAGGTTTCCTCCAGCGCCTAAGAAATGATCTAAAAACTTTGAGTAATAACTCTAACCGAATATGACTTCCATGAAAAATTTGATCGTTTTTTTTCTTTTGCTGTGTGGCACCACAGCCGTTGCGCAAAAAACAGAAGCAGAATTAGTGCGCAGTGCATTTCAACTAGAAAAGAAAGCATTGGTAGCCGACTACCTGCAGATGAGCAACGATGAAGCTGAGAAGTTTTGGCCCATCTATAATCAATACGAAGAGCAGCGAATAGATGCCTTTACCCGAAGACTAAAATTAGTCGAAGCCTATTTATTCAATATTGAAAAAGGCATCGCTGAAGTCCATGCAGATGAAATGGTAAAAGAAAGTGCTGCCATTCAAAAGAAAGAACTTGAATTGCGCCAGAAATACTATAAGCAGATAAAGAAATCCATTTCACTGCCAGTGGCTGCTCGTTTTTACCAGGTAGAGGATGCCATCAATGTGGCCGTCCGCAATGAACTGTATGGCAATCTTCCAGTGGCTGTAAGAAAATAAGTACACGCATGACGTCTCTTGTTAGCGGGGTCTTCTGCGGAAGACCCCGATTTGACTAGAGAAGAGAACCAGACTTGGCGTTTAGGTGCAAATAAGCCTCAGCGGGTTCTTCCGTGGCATTTTTCTCGCGCGAGTCACCCGTTTCGGGGACTCGGGCGCAAGCATAAGCACTACGAAAAGTTTAGGGCAGAAAGTTTTGAGTTGAGAGTGCGCAGAGTCCCGAAAACGGAGACTCTGCGAGGAATAAAAGAACATTTAAAAGCGCACTTGCTTGCCCTGCGCAGCAACCCCACATTACCCTAGTTGTCGTTGGTCAAAATATTTTGTTATTGTTGGTCTCCCGACCAACAATCTTGTTGTTGCTGAAGGACAGGACATTTCAGATTTGGAAGCGGAATTCTATGAGCATTGATTTAATACACGAGTGGTTCT